>OCTW011532110.1_pt1 | contig 11680 bp, 10 predicted proteins | sample 1539671 | NCBI WGS metagenome assembly OCTW01 (sample SAMN02144230, study PRJEB22623) | gut metagenome | biome: sheep rumen | host: Ovis aries | place: New Zealand | reverse complement strand
ATTATTTTGAAGTGTCTGCTAATAAACGTTAAAGTGCTCCCGTGAGAGCAAACGAGAGGAATAAAAATGGCAAAAAGACTTTTAATTTTAGAAGATGGAACAATTTTTGAAGGGAAGGCATTTGGAGCTGACCTCGATGTGACTGGTGAGATTGTGTTCAACACAGGTATGACTGGTTACCAAGAATCAATCACTGACCAATCTTACAATGGTCAAATCTTGACGTTTACTTACCCACTAGTTGGTAATTATGGTATTAATCGAGATGACTACGAATCAATTACACCAACTTGTAAAGGTGTCGTAGTTTCTGAAAATGCTCGTCGAGCAAATAACTGGCGTAACCAAATGACCTTAGATGAGTTTTTGAAAGCAAAAAACATCCCAGGTATTTCAGGAATTGATACCCGTGCCCTTACAAAAATTATTCGTCAACACGGTACAATGAAAGCAACTCTAGCAAATGCTGGAGATACAATTGAGCATTTACAAGATCAATTGCGAGCTACAGTGTTGCCAACAAATAATATTGAACAAGTTTCAACAAAAACAGCTTACCCAGCACCAGGTGTTGGTAAAAATATTGTTTTGGTGGACTTTGGACTTAAACATTCCATTCTACGAGAATTTTCAAAACGTAAATGTAATGTGACAGTTGTCCCTTACAATATTTCAGCTGAAGAAATTCTTCATCTTAATCCTGATGGAGTGATGCTATCAAATGGTCCTGGTAACCCAGAAGATGTTCCTGGTGTGCTTGATATGATTCGTGGTGTTCAAGGTAAAATTCCAATCTTTGGTATTTGTATGGGACATCAATTGTTCAGCTTAGCTAATGGAGCTAAGACATACAAGATGAAATTTGGTCACCGTGGATTTAACCATGCTGTTCGAGAAATTGCAACTGGACGTATTGATTTTACAAGTCAAAACCACGGTTATGCAGTTGATCGCGACACACTTCCTGATTGCCTTATGGTAACTCATGAAGAAATTAATGATAAATCTGTTGAAGGTGTTCGTCACCGTGATTTCCCAGCTTTCTCAGTTCAATTTCACCCAGACGCTGCGCCTGGACCACATGATGCAAGCTATCTTTTCGATGACTTCATCGAATTGATTGATGCTTTCCAAGCTGAAAAAGCTAATCGTTAAAAAAGTCATTCGACATCAAAATCTTGTCGGTAAATTGCAAAATGACTGACAGCAAGGTCATTAACATATTTAAAGTCAATCAGAGAGTTGACAAATAGGAGAAAATAATGCCAAAACGTACAGATATTAAAAAAATTATGGTGATTGGTTCTGGTCCGATTATTATCGGTCAGGCAGCAGAATTTGACTATGCCGGAACACAGGCTTGTTTAGCCCTCAAAGAAGAAGGGTATAGCGTTGTTCTTGTTAACTCAAACCCTGCAACAATCATGACTGATAAAGAGATTGCAGATAAGGTTTACATTGAACCTTTGACAACTGAGTTTGTTACTCGTATTCTTCGCAAAGAACGTCCAGATGCCCTTCTTCCAACATTGGGAGGACAAACTGGTCTTAACATGGCAATGGAATTGTCAAAATCTGGTATCCTTGATGAACTCGGTGTTGAGTTGTTAGGAACAAAATTATCAGCTATTGACCGCGCAGAAGATCGTGATCTCTTCAAACAGTTGATGGAAGAACTCAATCAACCAATTCCAGAATCTGAAATTGTCAATACTGTTGATGAAGCTGTTGCATTTGCAGAATCAATTGGTTATCCAGTTATCGTTCGTCCCGCCTTCACCCTTGGAGGTACTGGTGGCGGTATGTGTGATAATGAAGAAGAACTTCGCGAAATCGCTGAAAATGGTTTGAAATTATCACCCGTAACACAATGTTTGATTGAACGCTCAATTGCTGGTTTTAAAGAAATTGAATATGAAGTGATGCGTGATGCTGCAGATAACGCACTTGTTGTTTGTAACATGGAAAACTTTGACCCAGTTGGTATTCACACTGGTGACTCAATCGTTTTTGCGCCAACACAAACTCTTTCAGATATTGAAAACCAAATGTTGCGTGACGCTAGTCTAAGTATCATTCGTGCCCTTAAAATTGAAGGTGGCTGTAACGTTCAGCTAGCACTTGATCCAAATAGTTTCAAATACTACGTTATCGAAGTTAACCCACGTGTATCACGTTCATCAGCTCTTGCCTCAAAAGCAACAGGTTACCCAATCGCTAAATTGGCTGCTAAAATTGCCGTTGGTTTGACACTTGATGAAATGGTCAACCCAGTAACTGGAACAACATATGCTATGTTTGAACCAGCTCTTGACTACGTGGTTGCTAAAATCCCTCGCTTCCCATTTGATAAATTTGAAAATGGTGAACGTCGCTTGGGAACTCAAATGAAAGCGACAGGTGAAGTTATGGCAATCGGTCGTAACATTGAAGAATCACTCTTGAAGGCTTGTCGATCACTTGAAATTGGTGTTCATCATAACGAAATGCCAGATTTGGCTAAAGTTACAGATGATGAATTGGTGAACAAGATTGTACGTGCGCAAGACGATCGCTTATTCTATCTGTCTGAAGCTATCCGTCGCGGATATACGATTGAAGAGTTGTCTAAATTGACAAAAATTGATCTCTTCTTCCTTGATAAATTACTTCACATTTTTGAACTTGAGCAAGAGTTAGCAAGTCATATTGGAGATGTTGAAGTTCTTAAAGAAGCTAAACGTAATGGTTTTGCTGACCTTAAGATTGCTGAACTATGGAACATGACTGCTGCTGAAGTACGAGCTATTCGTACAGAAAACAAGATTATTCCAGTTTATAAAATGGTTGATACTTGTGCGGCTGAATTTGAATCAGCTACACCATATTTCTATTCAACATATGAATGGGAAAATGAATCAATCAAGTCAGATAAAGAATCAATTATTGTACTTGGTTCAGGACCAATCCGTATTGGCCAAGGGGTTGAGTTTGACTATGCGACTGTTCACTCTGTTAAAGCTATCCAAGCTGCAGGATATGAAGCTATTATCATGAACTCAAATCCTGAAACAGTATCAACTGACTTCTCAATTTCTGATAAACTTTACTTCGAGCCATTAACATTTGAAGATGTTATGAATGTTATCGAGCTTGAGCAGCCAAAAGGTGTTATCGTACAATTTGGTGGTCAAACAGCTATTAATTTAGCAGAGCCACTTTCTAAGGCTGGTGTCAAAATTCTTGGTACACAGGTTGCTGATCTTGATCGTGCCGAAGACCGTGACCTCTTTGAACAAGCCTTGAAAGAATTGGATATTCCTCAACCACCAGGACAAACTGCAACAAATGAAGAAGAAGCGGTTGAAGCTGCGCGTAAGATTGGCTTCCCAGTTCTTGTTCGTCCATCATACGTATTAGGTGGACGTGCGATGGAAATCGTAGAAAATGAAGAAGATCTTCGTTCTTACATGCGTACTGCTGTAAAAGCTAGCCCAGATCATCCAGTTCTTGTTGACTCATACATCGTTGGTCGAGAATGTGAAGTTGATGCTATTTCTGATGGTAAAGATGTGCTTATCCCAGGTATCATGGAACACATTGAACGTGCAGGTGTTCACTCAGGTGACTCAATGGCGGTTTACCCACCACAAACACTTTCTAAGAAAGTACAAGAAACAATTGCAGATTACACAAAACGTTTGGCGATTGGTTTGAACTGCTATGGTATGATGAATATTCAGTTTGTTATCAAAGATGAAACAGTTTATGTTATCGAAGTTAACCCTCGTGCAAGTCGTACTGTTCCATTCTTATCCAAAGTAACTAATATTCCAATGGCACAAGTTGCTACAAAATTGATTCTTGGTCAAAGTCTTGCTGACCTTGGTTATCAAGACGGTCTATACCCAGAATCAGATCATGTGCATGTAAAAGCTCCGGTCTTCTCATTCACAAAACTTGCTAAGGTTGATAGCTTACTTGGACCTGAAATGAAATCAACTGGTGAAGTTATGGGATCTGATTTAACGCTTGAAAAAGCTCTTTACAAAGCCTTTGAAGCCTCATACTTCCATTTGCCATCATTTGGTAATGTTGTCTTCACAGTATCTGATGATACTAAAGAAGAAGCACTCGGTTTAGCTAAACGCTTTGCAAATATTGGTTATAGTATCTTTGCGACTCATGGTACAGCAGCTTACTTTGCAAAACATGGTTTGGATTCTACTATTGTCGATAAACTTGGTGTTGATGACGATAATGATATTCCAGCACTTGTTCGTACAGGAAAAGTACAAGCTATTGTAAATACTGTCGGTACAAAACGTACACTTGATGAAGATGGAGCGATTATTCGTAGCTCTGCTATTGAGCATGGCGTTCCACTCTTTACGGCACTTGATACTGTTGATGCGATGATTCGCGTACTTGAAAGTCGTGGATTTACAACACAAGCCATCTAGTTTAATTCTTAATATACAGCAGAAGGTCTGAAGCAAAAATGCTTCAGACTTTTTTGCTTACAAACTTGTAAGGTTAAAACCTGAAAAACCTTCTATAATGGGTGATAAAGATAAACTTAGGTTTGTTCTTGACAGTAAAAAATCAAAAATGTATAATTGTTCTATCTGAGTGATACAACTATACAAAAAGAAAATGAGGATAATTATGTCTAGAAGAAGTAAATCAAGCATGTCAAAAAAGACTAAGATTATGATTGGCGCTGCTGCTGCGTTTTTTGTTATTGCTGGTGGTGGATTAACGCTATTACAAAATTCAAAATCATCTGCTTCAAAAGCTGATGTATCTTATGATGCGGTTAATGTAACAGAAGGTACTATTTCATCATCTACTTTGTTGACAGGAAAAGTAACAGCATTTCAAGAACAGTATGTATACTTTGATAGCAGCAAGGGGACTTCAGCAAAACCAACAGTTGCTGTAGGTGATCAAATTACAGCTGGTCAGCAGTTAGTACAATACGATACGACGGCTGCTCAAACAGCATATGACTCAGCTGTTCGTAATCTTAATAAGGTTGGCCGTCAAATTGATTATCTGAAGAAATATGGTAATTTGCCAGCTACCTCAACAACTACTGATGAAGAAACTGGGGAAGAAAAAACTGTTACGACGCAACCAAGTCCAGAGCAAAATGCTAGTTATAACCAACAGCTACAAGATTTGAATGATTCTTACGCTGATGCTCAAGGGGAAGTTAATAAGGCACAACAAGCATTAAATGAAACGATTATTACAAGTGATGTTTCTGGTACTGTTGTTGAAGTTAACAACGATATTGATCCATCATCTAAAAATAGTCAAACACTTGTTCACGTTGCTACAGAAGGTCAACTTCAAATCAAAGGAACTTTGACAGAATATGACTTGGCAAATATTAAAACTGGTCAAAACGTCAAAATTAAATCAAAAGTTTATCCTGATAAAGAATGGACTGGTACGATTTCATACATTTCAAACTATCCAAATCAAACAGCTGATGCCGCTGCATCTGATTCAAGTAGCTCATCAAATAACGCCGCTTCTTATGATTACAAGATTGATTTGACAGGGGACACTTCAAATCTACAGCAAGGATTTACGGTTTCTGTGGAAGTTGTTAACGAAAATAAAAATAAATTAGTTCCAGTCAACGCAGTTGTTTCGGAAGGTGATAAGAAATTTGTCTGGACTTACGACAAGAAATCTAAGAAAGTTAGCAAAGTTGAAGTAGCTGTTGGTAATGCTGATGCTTCGCAACAAGAAATTTTGAGTGGGTTGGAAGTCGGACAAACTGTTATTTCAAATCCTGCCAAAACATTGAAGGATGGTGAAAAGTTAGATAACGTCACTACTGATGATGCCGCTGCAAAAAAAGATTAAGAGGTGAGTGAGTAGTGAGAGATGAAAAAAGACCGTTAATCCAATTAAATAATATTATAAAATCCTACCGTAATGGTGATCAGGAATTGAACATTTTAAAGGGAATTGATTTAACTGTTTATGAGGGAGAATTCGTAGCAATTATGGGACCTTCTGGTTCAGGTAAATCAACTCTTATGAATATCATTGGCCTGCTTGATAGACCAACTTCGGGCGATTATAGTTTAAATGGAACACAAGTTGAAGACTTAAAAGAAAAAGAATTAGCTAAAGTCAGAAATGAAGAAATCGGCTTTGTTTTCCAACAATTTTTCCTCCTTTCAAAAATGACAGCTTTGCAAAATGTTGAACTTCCTCTAGTTTATGCCGGAGTAAGCTCCTCAAAACGTCGTCAATTAGCAAAGCAATTCTTAGAAAAAGTTGAGTTAAGTGAACGAATGAAGCACTTGCCATCAGAGCTATCAGGTGGACAAAAACAGCGTGTTGCAATAGCGCGTGCTTTGGTGAATGATCCGTCTATTATTCTTGCGGATGAACCAACCGGTGCCCTTGACACAAAAACAAGTGATCAAATCATGCAGTTATTGACTGAACTTAACCGTGAAGGTAAAACAATCGTTATGGTTACTCACGAGCCTGAAATTGCTGATTTCGCTACACGAAAAATTGTCATTCGTGACGGTGAAATCACACGTGATACAACAGCAAGTGTCAGAATTGACTAAGGAAGGAATATGATGGAAAACTGGAAATTCGCCCTTGGATCAATCATGGGGCACAAAATGCGTTCTTTCTTGACAACCTTAGGAATTATTATTGGTGTGGCATCAGTTGTCGTTATTATGGCATTAGGTCAAGGGATGACTAACCAAATCACTAATATGTTTGCATCAGATAGTAAAGACGTTCAAATTTACTATACAACTAAGAAATCTGATGATGTTGATATTTTTGATGATGAAGACCCAACAACGGCTGATAAAGGACCTGCAATTAAGGAAGAATGGCTTCAAAAAATTAAAAGTGATCTTCCTGGAGTTAAGAATTACTATTTAACAAATTCAACAACTTCAACAGTTGAAGGAAATCAGAAAAAGTCAAAAAATGTTAATATAACAGGGGTTAACAGAACTTATTTCAGTGTTAAAAAGTACAAAGTTCTTGCTGGGCGAAGTTTTGAAACGAATGACTATTCAAGCTTTTCTCGAATTGTCATGTTAGATACAAAACTTGCTGTTAAATTATTTGGTAGCAATGAAAATGCTCTAAATCAGCACGTTTCTATTGGCTCAAAAACATATTTGGTAGTCGGAGTGTATAAAGATCCAAATGCTGGTTCTGAACAGTATGGCATGCAATCTGGTGGTAATGCCGTGATGACTAATACTCAATTGGCAGCTGAATTTAATGTAGATGAGGTGCAAGCAGCATTTGTTCATGTAAGCAATGTGAAAAAATCAACTAAAGTTGGGAAAGAGGCTGCCAGCATGATAACACGTCTATCTGCTGTGAAAACTGGTCGCTTTACAATCTATGACATGTCAAAAGTGGTTTCTCAAATCAAATCTGCCTACAGCATGATGACAACAGTTATTGGAGCTATTGCGGGTATTTCACTTCTTGTTGGTGGTATTGGTGTGATGAATATCATGTTGGTATCTGTTACAGAGCGTACTCGAGAAATTGGTTTACGAAAAGCTCTTGGAGCGACACGTCAAAAGATTTTAACACAATTCTTGATTGAATCAATGGTTCTAACAATTTTGGGTGGCTTGATTGGGCTTGCTCTGGCAGTAGGTTTAACAGGATTATTGGGTAGCAGCATTCCAAACATGAAACCATCAATTTCATTAAATATCGCTTTAGGAAGTCTGATTTTCTCAGCCTTGATTGGTATTGTCTTTGGTCTTTTACCAGCTAATAAAGCAAGTAAATTGGATCCAATTGAAGCGCTTCGTTATGAGTAGTGAGAAAGTTATAAGAATTCTTGTTTAATGGGAGTGACACTTGTATAATGGAGTTAAAGTGATAAATAACAATAAAGGGTGATACGATGTATGGTACTTTAAAAAAACTGATTAAATTTTTAGGAATTTTTTCAATTGTTTTAACGGTTCTATTTCTAGTCTATCTGTTTAAAAATTTGGATATTTTAAATGATCCGGACGCTCTGACAAGAGCTCTAAAAGGTCATTTAATCATTGGAAGTTTCGCTTTTCTTCTTCTACAAATTATTCAAGTTGTTATTCCGATTATTCCTGGGGGAGTGACCACTGTTGTAGGGTTCATGGCATTTGGTCCCATTTTAGGATTCATTTTAAATTATGTTGGAATAGTCATTGGGAGTATTATTCTATTCTTATTAACACGTCGCTACGGAAAACCATTCATCATGCTCTTTATTGATGAAGATACTTATTCAAAATATGAGCAAAAGCTGGCCTCGTCAACATACGAAACAGTTTTTGCGTTGAATATGGCCTCTCCGATTTCACCAGCTGATATTTTAGTTATGATTACTGGTTTATCGAAGATGTCTTTCAAACGATTTCTTTATATTATTTTGATTTGTAAACCAATTTCGATTGTTGCTTTTAGCTATTTCTGGATTTACGGTGGTCGTTTTATCCGAAGTTTCTTGTGATTTTGCTATAATATGAGTATTGTGGTGTGAAAATACAAAAGTTTAATTTAAAAGAGTTTTGAGCTACTTTTTATTGTTGTAGTAAGCAAACTAACACAAAATTAACCAAGCAACATATTTTTAATCAATTAGGTATAGAATAAAGTGCATTAGTTTTACTAGTGCATTTTATTGTATGTCTAAATTAAGTATTAAAAAAATTTTTTATTGGATTTAACCAATGTTTTTAGGGTTGAAGTTTATAAGTTGTTTAGATTTAGTCTGAGGTTTACGCATTGTCAAGATATTGTTGAAAAGTAGGCGGTTTTATTGAATGAATTTATGTTATAGTTAATTATAATTTTATAGATAAGAGGTAAAGATTATGAAGAAATTCTTTGCAGAATTGATTGGTACGTTTGTACTTGTTTTTCTGGGGACAGGAGCAGCTGTCTTAGGTGGTGGAGCAGATAGTGTTGTTGGATTTTCAGCTATCGCTTTGGCGTTTGGTTTAACAATCGTAGCTTCAGCTTACAGTATAGGTACAGTTTCTGGTGCTCATTTGAATCCTGCAGTTTCTATTGCAATGTATTTGAATAAGCGCATTGATGGTAAAAATCTTGGTATTTATATTTTAGGACAAGTTGTCGGAGCGCTATTTGGTAGCTTAGCATTGTTGACTATTACTGGTAATAATTCAGCACTAGGACAAAATGTAGTTGCTGATGGATACAGTCTTTTTACAGGATTCCTAGTTGAAGTAATTTTAACATTTATTTTTATTTTGGTTATTTTGACAGTGACTTCTGATAAAAAAGGAAATTCGAATTTAGCAGGATTAGTTATTGGTTTAACATTGACATTGATTCATTTTGTTGGTATTCCAGTAACAGGAATGTCTGCTAATCCAGCACGTAGTTTAGCACCAGCACTTTTGGTTGGTGGTGAAGCTTTGAGTCAAGTTTGGATTTTTATTTTAGCACCAATCGTAGGTGGTGTTTTAGCAGCACTTGTTGCTAAAACTTTACTTGATACAGAAGAATAAAGTATTTAGTACCTACTGAAAAATTGATAAGATTTATAGTTACCTTAGTTATAGAATTAATACACTTCAGTTTTGAGGTGTATTTTTGTTATTTACTGATTGTCAATATATTTTTGATTTTTAAAGGGTTTTATCAGTTGAATTTGTGTTATAGTAATGGTGTATTTAAAGATACGAGGTGAAGATTATGAAAAAGAAAGTTTTAGGTTTATTGCTATTATTTTTTTCAGCATTTCTATTAGTTGCCTGTTCATCAAAAAATGATATGAGTGGTGAGTATTACTTGATTAATGAATATTTTAATGAATTAAGGGTCACAATAACAAATGATAATAGTGGCTCAATTGACGTTGATGGAACTGATTATGCCATTGCTGAGATATACAAGGATAAGCAACAATTAGTAGTTAATGCAAATGGTAGAAATTATGTGGTACCTTATACATGTGAAGATGGTGTTTTAACATTAACTGAAGATTCTATGTATGGTAGTTCAGCAGAGGTTTCATATTACAAAAAGGATTCAAAGGCTTGTAAAGAAGCCTTAAAGAAAAACGGTTATAAAGCAGTAGGCAAATATAAATAAAATGACTAGATAAAATTCTAGTCATTTTATTTTTAGTATTCTTCGGTTCTGTTATATTTTAATTTTGGGAACTATATACTAGTTTACATCAACCACAATATACAGAAAAAAGGCTTAATAAATATTAAGCCTTTTTCTGTCGAGTTTCATTACGATGAAATAAAATTTAGTCAAGCTTTTGGTGTCAAACCTGATAAAACCAATTCGGATTCAAACTTTAAGGTATCAACGGTTAGCTTTGAAGGTTGCTCATCATCTGGTGGTGGAACTGGTTCTTGGTCTAAAGATGGTGGTAGTGTTTCTTATAGTGCTCATAATGCTTGGAAGAAAGATGATTTACCAGCTGATTTAAAACCTTATGCGCTTAATCCTGAAAGTGTAGGATTAAAATATCGAAGTAGTTCTGGCTGGAATGCTATTGCTTATTCAGGTGGACAATGTACAGATTTGTCCACAAGTCTCATGTATGCTTTGTGGGAGAAGAATGGTTCTCATGCTACTATGACTTTAGGAAATTGGCAAGATATTGCTAAAAATTGGGCTAATAAATTTTTAGATAAACCAACAACGTCACCAACAGCAGGTGCAGTTTTTAGTCAAACACCAGCTTCTGCGGGAAATGATGTTGGATATACGGGCGTAGTTAGTCATGTGTCTGAAAATGGAGATATTTTGGTTGTTGAACAAAATTATGCTAATTTATCAGGTGAAAACGGTGGTTTTGGACAGTATACGTGGAATTATCACTATGTTCCTAAAAGTCAATATGCTAATGGTTGGATGTTTTATGATTTGTCAAAATCAGGCTATAAAATTGTAAGTAGTGCTTCATCAGTAGGATAAAAATAGTCAAACTAAAGTCTCTAAGCTATTCATATAGGAGTTTAAAAAATGAAGAAAAAAGTCATTATTGTTTTATTGATATTTTTAGCTGGAATTGCTTTTACGGTTTTTAAGTCTTGTTCACGTCAAAAACAACAGGCTGAAAAAAGGGTTATTAGTCAGTTGAAGCATTATAAGCAGTCTTCTGTTAGTGAAGAAAGTTATCTGTCAGCTAATGAAGAAGCGACAAATACTCTTGAAAGAGCAGATAAGCCACTGTCTGATGGAGAAAGTCAACAAGTTAAAGAGTCATTGGTAGTTGCTTTTGATTATTTAAATTCAGTTAATCAACATTCTGACGTGCAAATGAGTTATCAATATAAATTATCGATAACAAATCTGTCAATGGGACAAACAATGGTAACAATGCTTGAAGCTGGTTATCAATTAGATTTATCAACGGTTAAAGTTTATGAAAGTGATAACGAAAATGTTTATCAATTTACAGTTGAATTAATTAAAGAGGGGTCAGATAATCTTTCGATTGCTGGAAATTATGTAACAGGAACTCAACAGTTGGAATTAGCAAGTCTGCATGGTATTCCAACAGGTATTCAATATTAAATGTTAGGAGAGATAAAAATGAAAAAAGCAAAAATTTTATCAGCGTTAACAGTATGTGGTTTGGCATTGACAATGTCTAATGTAGCGTTTGCGGATACAGATGATGTTAGTGGAACAT
>OCTW011538687.1_pt1 | contig 11681 bp, 7 predicted proteins | sample 1539671 | NCBI WGS metagenome assembly OCTW01 (sample SAMN02144230, study PRJEB22623) | gut metagenome | biome: sheep rumen | host: Ovis aries | place: New Zealand | reverse complement strand
CTATGCTTGTATTTCTAGAACCTGTATTTGTTACATCAGCTGAAAAATATGCATATGCTCCTTGATATATAAATACAATTAATAATAAAATACTTGATATTAATAAAATAACTACTTTCTTATCCTTCATGTTAACTCCTACCCTTCTATTTAATATTATACTCCAGGTAGGATATAAAATCAAAATAATTTTTTGGAACATTAAATAAAATGGTAAGTAAATTTTTATATATAAAAAAACATTGAACTTTCATTCAATGTTAATTTTAAATTGGTGACCCGTACGGGATTCGAACCCATGAATAGCGCCGTGAAAGGGCGTCGTGTTAAGCCACTTCACCAACGGGCCAATAAACAAAATGGTGGGCCTGGGGGGACTTGAACCTCCGACCTCACGCTTATCAGGCGTGCGCTCTAACCAGCTGAGCTACAAGCCCATTTTGTCTGGCAACAAATATATTGTACCTTATAATCTATAATTATTCAAGTACTTTTTTATATTACCACCAAAATAAATGGCGGAGCAGGAGAGATTTGAACTCTCGCGCCGGTTACCCGACCTACACCCTTAGCAGGGGCGCCTCTTCAGCCTCTTGAGTACTACTCCATTTCCAAGTGGTTACTCACTAATTTTACTATGAAACTCTACTTTCGTCAATAATAAAACAGGAAATTTTATAGAAAAATTCCTGTTTTTAGATTCTTTTTAATAATTGATGAGTTAAGGCCCATATTATCTGTATTATTAATAATGCATAATACACTCCATTTTGATGATGCAATATTGTTGTTAAAAGAAATGTAAGGATTGCAATCATTATTCCAAATATATATAAATATCTTTTTTCGGCTGGAGATGTTGACATTGTTGGGGCAATAATTATTGATGCAAAAACAACGTGACTATTGAGTATTAATGGTAAGAAATCTTCATGGGTATAAAAGCAAGCGTAAAAAATATTTAAAAGCGTATACCCGGCAATAATAGTAGCTACCAGATCTTTTTTATAATAATAATCTTGCATGCTAACTCCAAAATAGATTAAAGAAAGCAGGATGCTTGTTGTACCTAAATTCCCTACTGACAAACCAAATAAAGCATCAATAGAACTATAATAATATGGATTATTTAGTTCTATGATATTTCGATAGTCCAGTTTTAAAATAAAAGATGATATGAGACAAGTCATAACTTTAATTATTAATAAAAGAGAAATGCTTGGTAAAATGGCTTGAAATTTATTCTTGCTTATATAATATAATATTATAAGGATAGTAAATATTAATATGGGAAAACGAGGAGGCATCATAATACTTAAAATCATTGACTCGCTCATATCTTTTAAAGATAGTTTAAGTTTTCTTTGCAGTAACATAGACATTGCAATGCTAATTATAGGAAATAAAAATAGTTTTAAAGACGATAGAAAGCTTATTTTGTCAATTAAAACGTAAGACAAACCATTTTTATAATATCCATATAAAAACATCAGAATTAGAATGGCAAGAAGGGACGACTCTATCTTCTTTTTATTTTGGCTAAAATAGATGGATACTTCATTCATATTTACTCACCCTTTACGTATTTGATTAAATTTATATGGCTTGGACAAATGAAACTACATAAGCCACAAGAAATACAGTTTTTGCTTTGATATTTTCCTTTGGTTAAGTAAGAGCGATAAGGATTGCAGTTTAAAGGACATACTTCAATGCATTTACCACATGTAATACATTTTTCTTCTTTTAAGTTGTTTTCCTTCATAAAATAAATTGCTTTTGTACTTGAATCTATAATATATTCTTCTATGTCAATATGCTTACCTTTCATAAGTCCATTTAATAGCACTTGATAATTTCCTTTTTTTATTTTTATTAGCTCTTCTATTACTTCTTTTAGAGGAGTTCCTATCTTTATTTTAATTACCATAGGATTTTTAATAGCATTTCCTGTTATAGTTACAAATACAATATCTTTTACTCTTTTTCTTACTCCTTCTTCATAAATACTTAATATCTCTTCTGTTTGGATAATGGTGGCATCATCATCAAGTCTTAAGTATTTGCTTAGGACATTGTTATCCCCGATTGGATATAAATCTGGTAGGATTTCAATCTTGATATTTGGATATGTTCCTATTTCTTTAGAGAATGCTTCAATTGACTCTCTATCACTTTCTTTGAAATACATTTCTATTCTCTCTATTTTAAATGATTCAGCCAATAAATCGAGAGTAGATAAGATTTCTTTTGGATATGTTTTATGAAGAGTAGTCTTAGTTACCAAATAAGGTTCATCTTCTATACCGTTTAAAATTAATACTTTTTTATTCTTTAATCTTAACGTATTAAAAGTTGTATCTTCTTCTAAAACCGAAGCAAAATCAAGCTTTAAAGCTCTTGTTGTAAATTCTTTGACTCCTACATAGGAATCTTCTTCAGCAAAATCATTTTTAATTTTTAAATAGTATTTAATACTATCATTACCTTTTTTTTCAATAATTCCTTCTATTATTCCACTGACAGGACTTTGAATAACGTTGTTACATTGAAAAAATAATTTTTCACCTTTTTTTATTTTTCTTTTTTTGAACATGAAGTTTGTATCTTTATTTACGTTAATATATATATATTCCGGGAATAGATAGCTCTGTATTCTACTACTCACTTTTATACTTGGATCTTTAGAAATTGTCAGTAATTTTTTCAATGGTATCACACTTCGTTCTATAGTTTCATTATAGCAATTTTTTTGATAAGAAAAAAGACCAATTTTTGGCCTTATAAATATTTTTTAAAGTTTTTAAATTCAGGAGATGATTCTAAGTCTGTATCATCAAGGGCTTGGAATAGTTTCTTTTGCTCTCTTGAAAGTTTGGTTGGAGTAATAACATTGATAACAACATATTCGTCTCCTTTTCTAGAAGAATTAATAATTGGTAAACCTTTTCCTTTAAGTTTATATTTTACTCCTGATTGAACACCAGGTTTAACTTCCATTATGACATTTCCGTGTATTGTTGGTACTTCTTTTTGACATCCTAAAGCAGCCTCTGCAATAGTAATTGGAAGTTCAATATATAAATCACTTCCGTCTCTTTCATAGAAATCACTTTCTTTAACATGGATTTCAAAGTAAATGTCGCCGTTAGGTCCACCATTTATGCCGGCTTCACCTTTGCCTGATATTCTTAATTGATGACCAGTATCTACTCCTGCTGGTATATGAATGGAAATGGTTTTCTTTTTCTTTAATTGACCTGTTCCACGACATTTATCACAAGTATTTTTAAAAGTCTTTCCTTTTCCTTGACACTTTGGACATACACTTCTTGATTGCATTATACCAAACAAACTTCTTTGTTCTGTAACAACTGTTCCACTACCATTACAATAATCACATTTTATCTCGTCAAAACCACCTTTACCAGCGCAGTTTTCACAAGTATCATTTAATGACAACTCAATGTCTTTATCAAGTCCAAAAGCAGCTTCTTCAAATGTCAAATCAAGTCTTACTAGAGTATCTCTTCCCTTGCGAGCTCTACTAGAACTCGAACTTCTTCCACCACCAAAGAAATCTTCAAATCCACCAAATCCTGAAGAAGAGAAACCTCCTCCAAAGACTTGTCTTAAAATATCGTTTAAATCAATATCTCCTGGATCAAATCCTCCATATCCACTACTTCCATCAAAGGCTGCTGAACCAAACTGATCATATTGGGCTCTTTTTTTCTCGTCAGATAAAACCGCATAAGCTTCACCAATTTCTTTAAATTTAGCTTCATCTCCAGTTTCTTTGTTATCTGGATGATATTTTTTGGCTAATTTACGGAATGCTGATTTGATTTCTTGCTCACTAGCAGTTTTTTCAACTCCTAAGGTTTCGTAGTAATCTTTTTTACTTGCCATCTCATTCACTTCCATTCTTTATATTTTTAAATTTATTTAACATCTCATCAAAATACTTTATAGCGCCTTCATATACTTTTGAATCATTTAAATCGATTCCTAGAATTGCAAAAGCTTCTTTAGGCCATGAGCTGTTTCCGGTACATAGGTATTTTATGTAATTATCTAATATATTCTTATTTCCATTTAAAATTTCTCTTGCAATATATGAGGCTACAGAGATACAGAAAGCATAGTTATATAGGTAGAAATTCATATAATAATGACTTCTTCTCATCCAAGAATAAGCAGAATACTCATCTAGTTCAACTTCAGTTCCATAATACTTTTTTAGGGAATTCAAAGTTAGTTCATTCATATAATCTTTGGTGATGGTTTCTCCTTTTTCTACATACTCATAAAACTCTCTTTCCATTTCTGCTTCTCTAACAGCGCCAAATAGATTGGAAATAATAACATTTAAAATATTTTCGATTCCAGATAATTTTTCTTCCTTAGTACGTCCGTTACTTGCTAAATAACTAGAGAGCAAGCATTCATTTGTTAATGAGGCAACTTCAGCCATAATACTTGGTACCTCTGTATAACTTGGGTCATTATTTTCCATAACGTATTGATGATGGACGTTATGACCTCCTTCATGAGCAAGGGTTGAAACTGAATCTAAATTGTAATTAAATGACATTAAAATTCTTGAATTCTTATTTAGGGTTGAAAATGAGTATCCACCAGAACATTTTTTAGGATACTGGCAGTAATCTACATAATGATTATCGATTATTCTTCTGAAATGTTTTTGATAATCTTCTCCTAAAGGTTTTAGAGATTTTAAAATCAATTCTTGGGCTTCTTCAATCGAATATTCTTTTTTGTTTCCAACCATAGACATATTTAGATCATATTGATATAGTTTTTTTAACTTTAAAGCGCTTTTAAACAACTTATAGTATTCATGTAAACTACTCAAGTTATTTTCGACAACATCTACTAAGGTCTTATAGGCATTTTCATCAAGATTTAAATGAAATCTTTTAGCTTCAAATGGACTATTAAAGTGATGAAGTTTGGCATCAACTATGCTAGTTTTTACGTGTCCTTGTAAGAACTGCGCCGAAGAAACGCCATATTTTCCTAAAGTTTTATTATATTTTTCTCTAACTCTTTTACGAATACTTCTATTTTCATTTTTCATAAGTCTACTCAAGTTTGTAGGTGCAATTATAACTTCTTCTCCATCTAGTTTAATTTTTCCATAGTCATGTTCAGAGTTTAACATTGCACTAGACATATCTTCAAAATGATTTGAGGCATTGTCTAATTGAGATATTATAGTTTCCTTTTCTTCATCTAAAACATGTTCTTTTTCCCTGTAGATTCTATCAAGCATTTTTTTATATTTCACAAGTTTCTTTTCTTCGTCAAACAAATTATTATATTCATCAATTGTTAATTTTAATAAAGCTGGGGCAAAAAATGATGTGGCAATCTCATAATCATTTAGCATACTTTCACATGCATCTTTATGACTCATAGCCTTAGAGTTTCCTAGTTCTTCATCATTCTTTAAATAAGCATAAACATAAAGATTACTTGATATAATATCAATTGACTCACTTAGTTCTAAAAAATCATATAGTTTCTTAGCAGATTTACAACAATCTTTATAATCTTTAATTTTTCTAATTTCTTTTTTGCACTCTTCTAGCTCGTGTAAAAACTCACTTTCACTTTGATAGAATTCTTTTAAATCCCATTTATATTTATCTGGAACTTCGCTTCTTTTTTTATATATTTTCATGGTATATCCTTTCTCTTGAACTAAGGGAAGGTTCTAGTTTCCTAGAACCTTATTATTTTTCTTCATAAGAAGCTTCTTCGACATCATCTTTTTTACTGCCAGAACTCTCTTCTTCGTTTGGTGTTTCTGTATTTGCTTGATTCTTTTTTGCTGCTTCTTCGTATACCTTAGTTGAAAGTTTCATAGCAACTTCTTGTAACTCTTCAGACTTTTTCTTAATATCGTCGACATCATTTTTATCTAGAGCTTCACGTAAAGCTTTAATCTTGTCTTCTGCTTCACTCTTGTCTTTTGCTTCAACTTTATCTCCTAAATCTTTAATAGCTTTTTCGGTAGCAAAGATCATTTGTTCAGCTTCGTTTTTAGCATCAGCTTCAGCTTTTCTTTTTTCATCTGCTTCTTTGTTTGCTTCTGCTTCTTTCATCATCTTATCAATTTCTTCATCGCTTAAGTTAGTTGTAGATTTAATTGTAATAGATTGTTCTTTATTGGTTCCTAGGTCTTTTGCTGTAACATTAACTATACCATTAGCATCAATATCAAATTTAACTTCTATTTGTGGTACTCCACGTGGTGCTGGTGGGATGTTAGTTAATTGGAAGTTTCCTAATGTTTTGTTGTCAGCGGCCATAGAACGTTCACCTTGTAAGACATGAATGTCTACTGCTGGTTGGTTATCAGCGGCTGTAGAGAATACTTGACTCTTACTTGTTGGAATAGTAGTATTTCTAGGAATTAGAACAGTCATAACTCCTCCTAATGTTTCTAGTCCAAGTGAAAGTGGTGTTACATCAAGTAAAACTAAGTCATCAACTTCTCCTGTTAATACTCCACCTTGAATAGCGGCACCCATTGCAACGACTTCATCAGGGTTAACTCCTTTATGAGGTTCTTTGCCAAGTTCTTTTTTAACAAGTTCTTGAATGTATGGAATACGAGTTGATCCTCCAACTAATATTACTTCATCAATATCTTTATTAGATAGTTTAGCATCTTTCATTGCTTTTCTAACTGGTTCTAGAGTTGAATCAAATAAATCTCTACATAAGTCCTCAAATTTTGCTTTAGTAAGCTCAACATCTAAATGTAATGGACCATCACTATTTTGAGAAATGAATGGTAAATTAATTTGAGTTGTACTCATACCAGATAAGTCTTTTTTAGCTTTTTCAGCAGCATCTTTTAATCTTTGCATTGCCATAGCATCTTTTGTTAAATCAACGCCATTTTCTTTCTTAAATGTTTCTGCTAGATAATCAATAATTTTTTGATCAAAATCATCTCCACCTAGTTTATTATTACCAGCTGTAGATTTAACTTCAAATACACCATCACCAAGTTCTAGGATAGATACGTCAAATGTACCTCCTCCTAGGTCGTAAACTAAAACTGTTTGAGTTTTATCTTGCTTGTCTAAACCATAAGCTAGCGCTGCTGCGGTTGGTTCGTTAATAATTCTTTCTACTTTTAAACCGGCAATTTTACCTGCATTTTTAGTAGCTTGTCTTTGCGCATCATTAAAATATGCTGGAACTGTAATAACAGCCTCTGTAACTGTGTCCCCTAGATAAGCCTCAGCATCCGTCTTTAATTTACTTAAGATTTTGGCTGAAATCTCTTCTGGAGTCCAGTCACGACCATTGGCTTCAACTTTCTTACCGCTTCCCATTAATCTTTTAATGGAAGCAATCGTGTTTTTAGGGTTTGTAACAGCTTGTCTTTTAGCTCTATCCCCTACTATTGTTTCGTCTCCTTTAAATGCGACTACGCTAGGAGTTGTTCTTCCGCCTTCATCATTTGGAATTACAACTGGAGAACCTCCCTCTAAAACAGATACACAACTATTTGTTGTACCTAAATCAATACCTATAATTTTTGCCATATTATTCACTCTCCTTTTGATTTACTTTGACCATGGCTGGTCTTATTACTTTATCTTTATACATATATCCTTTTTGCATGACATCAAGGACAATGTTATTGTCAAATTTATCATCTGTATCAACTAAAACTGCGTGCATACAGTTTTCATCAAATTCTTTATGTAAACAATCAATTTCTTGAATCTCATATTTTTTTAAGGTATCTAAGAAATTTCCATAGATCATCTTAAAGCCACTTAAGAATTTTGATACTTCATCATCAAGATTAGAATCATCCATTTTTACAGCGTGTTCAAAATTATCTAGAATCGGAAGTAAGGAAATCACTATTTCTTCCCCGTTGTACTTTAGAAGTTTTGCTCTTTCTTCTTCGTTTCTTCTTCTCATATTTTGATATTCTGCTGTAATTCTAAGTAGTTTGTCATCTTTTAAAGTAAGCTCTTGTTTTAATTTTTCTATTTCTTCATGATGCTTGCATCCTTCATGTTTTTTTTCTTTTTTCTTGGCTGCTTTTTCATCTTTGATTTCTTCTTTTTTTTCTTCCATGTTAATCCTCCTCGTTTAGTTCTTTATTGATGAATGATAAAAGTCCTACCACTCTATCATACTCCATTCTCTTTGGACCAATAATAGCAATAGTTCCTTCACTTCCATTTTTCTTGTATGTTGTTTTTATAACTGTTACGTTATCATCAAATTCGCTTTCATTACCAATATAGATATTTACTGCATCTTTATTTTCAGTAGAATCAATTTTATCAATCAAGTTCTGATCTTCAAACTTAGACATAATTTTTCTAATTTCTTCAACATCATTGTACTCTGGTTCTTCTAGCAAGTAATTTTTCTTGCTCATATGAACTGATTCACTTGCTTTAGATGCAAAATCATTAAATGTTTTAGAAAATATTGAATAAATTGTTTCATAAGCTTCTATCTTCTCAGCAATAATTGGTTTTATTTCAAATTCTAGTCTTTGAGCTACGTCCTCAATAGGAGTACCAACAAGCATCTTATTAATAATCTCGCTTGTTTTTACTACTTCTTGAATAGAAATATTTAATGGAAGCGTAAATTGCTTATTTTGAACAACTCCTAAATCTGTTACAACAACTGCTACTAGTTTATTGTTTTGCAAAGGGATGATGCTCACTTGCTGTAAAGAATTCTCCTTACTATTTTTACCAAGGACTACGCTTGTATAATTTGTCATTTCCGAAATAATTTCTATTACTGCTTCAATAGCGTCTGATAGTGCTAAGTCTTGATTTTTAAAAATTGTCTGTAAAGCACGGGCGTCTTTTTCAGATAGTTCTTTGGGCTTCATTAAATTAGCAACATAGTATTTATATCCCATCTCTGATGGAATTCTGCCTGATGAAATATGGTTTTTTTCAATATAGCCTAAATCTTCTAAATGAGCCATCTCATTTCTAATTGTAGCTGAAGAACATCCTAATTTTTTGCATAAGGACTTGCTGCCAATTGGTTTTGCCGTTTTAATATAAGACTCGACTATTTCCTTTAATAGTTTTGATTGTCTATCGTTCAAGTATCTCACCTCAATTACTAGCACTCTTAACTTTTAAATGCTAGTAGTATTATAGTATGCAATTTAGCACTTGTCAATACCATTTGCTAATTAATATACAAAAAAAGAATCTATTAATAGATTCTATTCAACTATGTATGGATTTCCTGCTGTGCCAGTCCCACTTTTAAACGTTGTGCCAGGTCGAAGGGAAACAGCCGGACGAACGCCGTTAGTCCCGTACACACCGTAGTTGCTGTACCAATCACCAGACGAGTCCACGCACCTCTCATCAGCAATGTAGTGGAAATAGCTAGGCGCAGAAGACCAATAATCAGCTCCTGTTTTATTTGCTGTATAATTTCCTATTAAATTATGTTCTGCTGTTGTTAAAAGACCTATTGGATGTGTTAAGGCACTATTTCCTTTTTCTGTGTCACTAACTGTAAATGCATCTCTTTTATTTGGACATTTTAAATAATATTTGCTTTGTCCTCCGTTAAAATATAAATAACTACTTATACTTCCTGTCTCACTCCAGCCATTTAATTGATTTATTGTTCTATCATTACAGAATACGGTATCCTCTAGTTTACTTTCATATTCCGTATTTTTAAGATGTTGCTCGTACCACCAATCTATTGTTCCTTTAATTGTACTATTTTTTACATTAATATCATTATTATTGACCATTTTGTTTAAAGCTTCAGGCCCTGTTTCATTTCCATTTAGTTTTATGTAGTATGGCATTGTTCCACTGAAGTAATAAATATAGTACATTTCACTGCAAGTATTATCACTTGCCTTAAAGCAGGTATAATGATGCGTATTTAAGCTTGTTTTATTGCTACTATCATTAATATCCCAAAACTGCACTGTATTATTTAAGGTATAGATTCCATTATTATAAGTAAATGACTCTCCATAATAGTAATTATTAAATACTCCTATTTCTGTTCCAAATGACTTTTGAGAAGCATACGTAATCTTATAGAGTTTATTACATGTTGTTTGATTATAATCTTCACAGACATAATAGTTGTTGAAACTTGAGTATCCATTATACCATTCCATAGCACTTTTCTCAGTAACTGGACTATTTAAAGTATATGTTCCATCTCCATTATCGGTATATCCATTTGATAGCTTGATTGTACCTACACTTGTTCTTCCTCCACTTAAGTATTCTGCTATCATATAATTTGCTTTAGTTGTGGTATCAAGTACTTTATAAGCCGTTGTACACCTTATTGTCGTATCAGTATATTTACTAGTACTTCTACATGTATACTTTCCTGGTAAACTTGTATAATTATCAGTCCAACTTAATTGAGTTACGTTACTTCCGTCTTGATTAATGATATAATAATATTCTCCTGAATATGAAATTGTGTCTCCATAATAGAAGTTGCTACTACTTGATGATTGAGATGATAAAATAGTAACTCCTGAATTCGTCATTGTTTTCTCTTGATAAGCATAGACATCGTTATACATATAACCTACATAAGATGGTGAGTTACTTGAGTTAAACTTGCTTTCTCCTATCTGAGCGTAATTTGTACTTACTCCCATCTTTAAGACATATCCTTTTGTATCATTTTCTTTTGATACTACATAATATGGATTAGCACATGATGTATTTGTATTTCCACAGGTATATTTTCCTATGATATTTGCTGAATCGGTACTAAAGTCCATCGTAGAAGTATCACTTAAAGTATAAGTGCTTCCATCATAGGTATAACTTGTTCCATACACCTTATTACCACTTAATGATAGTGTTTGTCCTTCAAATCCCAAGTGTTCTCCTGAAGTTGTTGTACATGTACCATTAGCATCTAAATCTCCATTATAGATAAGTTTTAATCCTCCACTTCCACTTACTCTAACTAACTTCCAACACATATTAGCAAATTTAACATTGTTAGTTGTATGTAATCCCCTTAAGTAATATGACGTTCCATAATCATCTTCCATTGTGCATATTATTGGAGTATCGCTATTGCTCATAGTTGAGTCTGGATCTTTAATTGAACCATCTTCATTAACTTGCAAACATTTCGAATTGGTGGGGTCTGCACTTGCAATAATATTACAGATACTTGCCCCTTCCCCATAAGTATTCTCACATTTTTCTAAATCAGATGGTCCATTTCCACTATAAGTACTTGCAATAGTTATCTTAGATTCATAAGTTTTATTCGCACTTTGTTCTGTTGTCGAATTATAATCTATCCATAGTTTTAAAGTATAGGTTTTTTCTTCATTTGGATTTAGATATCCAGTAATTAGTTTATATGCTGTTGAGGCATTATTTAGAGTCTTTGTTGTAGAAGGATATGCTGATACTAATTTAACATTATTATTAAATTCTGACTTTACATACTCGCTACTTAAAGTAGAGTTATTTAAGACTTCTAGATTTACTTGATAAGAAGCATATTCACTACATTTATTTTTAATTGTAAAAGTATATGGAGTTAAGTTCTTTCCTTCTTCATCTGTTAAAGGATAAGCATTAACTAAAGATATGTCATTTGCTTCTTCAAATGTT
>OCTW011605762.1_pt1 | contig 11685 bp, 5 predicted proteins | sample 1539671 | NCBI WGS metagenome assembly OCTW01 (sample SAMN02144230, study PRJEB22623) | gut metagenome | biome: sheep rumen | host: Ovis aries | place: New Zealand | reverse complement strand
GGGAGCTGGCGAGCGAAGCGAGCCTGAGGGGGTCGTTCAGCATTCAGCATTCAGCATTCAGCATTCTCCCATCGTCCTCCTCGGCGGCTCGACCTGGCCCGGCGAGGAGCTCGCGCTCGCCCGCGCCTGGCGCGACGCCCTCCCCGCCTGCCCCGACGCGCGCCTCGTCCTCGTCCCGCGCCACTTCGAGCGCGCCGCCGAGGTCGCCGCCGAGCTCGAGTCCGCCGGCTTCCGCGTCCTCCGCCGCTCGCAGGCGGCCGCGGACCACCAGACCACCAGACCACCGGACCGTGAGACCGTCCTCCTCGTCGACACGACCGGCGAGCTCTTCGCGCTCTACGCGCTCTCGGACCTGGTGTTCGTCGGCAAGACGCTCGCGCCGAACGAGGGCGGCCAGAACATGATCGAGCCCGCGTCGCTCGGCAAGGCGACGCTCGTCGGCCCCCACACGGAGAACTTCAAGCCCGCGATGGAGGTCTTCCGCCGGGAGGGCGCGGTGCTCGAGGTTCCGGACGCCGACGCGCTCTCCCGCGAGGTCTCGCGCCTGCTCTCCGACGCCTCCGCGCGCGCCGCGCTCGGCGCCCGCGCCGCCGCCGCCGTCGCCGGCTCCCGCGGCGCCCTCGCCCGCACCTGCGACGCCATCGAGTCCGTCCTCTCCTCCCGTTCGTAGCCTCGCGCCGGCAGGTTCATTCAGCATTCAGCATTCAGCATTCAGCATTGAATCTGTTCCCTCTGACCGACTGGCTCCGCCTGCTCTACCCGCAGGGATGCGCCGCGTGCGGGGCGCCGGGCGGCGAGGCGCTCTGCGCCGAATGCCGCGCGCAGGTCGAGGTGCGTCCGGCGGAGGGCTGCTGCGCGATCTGCGGCAAGACGCTCATCGACCGCGACGCCGCGCTCGGCACCGCCTCTTCCGTCTGCCGGCACTGCCGCGAGGAGCGCCCCGCGTTCGACCTCGCGCGCTCGGCGGCGCTGCTCCGCGGGCCGATGCGGAAGCTCGTCCACGGCCTGAAGTACCGGCGCGAGACCTGGCTCGCGCCCGTCCTCGGCGAATGGATGCACGGCTGCTTCCTCGCGCACTACGCGGCGGAGCGGCCGGACGCCGTCGTCCCGATCCCGCTGCACCCCTTCAAGCGCCTGCGCCGCGGCTTCAACCAGGCGGAGCTGCTCGCGCGCGACCTTTCGCGCCGCCTCGGCGTCCCGTGCGAGCCGCGCCTGCTCTCCCGCGTGCGCGACACCGCCACGCAGACGAAGAAGGACCGCGACGCCCGCCGCCGCAACATGGCCGGCGCCTTTGCCGTCCCGCGCGCCCGCGAGCCCTACGCCTTCGGAAGGCGCATCCTCCTCGTCGACGACGTCATGACGACCGGCGCCACCTTCGCCGCCGCCGCTTCCGCCCTCCGCGCCGCCGGCGCCGTCCGCATCCTCTGCCTCTCCGCCGCTCGCGACTAGCCGCGCGCGTTGCGCGGCGGGCGGGGTTCTGGTAGACTGCGGCGCCATGCAAGGCGAACCCTATTCCCAGACCGTTTCCGACATCCGCCCGAACGTGCGCTTCGAGGGCTGGCTCCTCGTCAAGGAGTCCGGCATGCGCGCCACCGCGAACGGAAAGAAGTTCCTCGACGTCTCCCTTGTCGACCGCACCGGCGCCGTCCCCGCCAAATGGTGGGACTATTCCGGCGAGCCGCCCGCCGTCGGCACCGTCGTCCGCGTCCGCGGCCTCGGCAACGAATACAACGGCCACCTGCAGCTCCGGATCGACTCGCTCTCGCCCGCGAGGCCCGAGGACGGCAAGGCCCCCGCCGACTTCATCCCCGCCGCGCCCGAGACGCCCGAGAGCATGCTCGCCGAGGTCCGCGCCACCGCCGACGCCATCCGCGACGACTCGCTCCGCGCCATCGTCGGGAAGCTCCTCGACCATGCCTGCGAGGGCGGGCGCCTGCTCACCGCGCCCGCCGCCAAGTCGATGCACCACGCGACGCTCGGCGGCCTGCTGCACCACACCGTCACGATGCTCCGCGCCTCCCGCGCGCTCGCCGAGATCTACCGCTACCTCGACAAGGACCTGCTCTTTTCCGGCGTCATCGCGCACGACCTCGGGAAGCTCGACGAGATGAACACCAGCTCGCTCGGGCTCGTCGACGGCTACACCGTGGACGGCCGCCTCGTCGGCCACATCGTCCGCGGCGTCGTGAACGTCGAGCGCGCCGCCGCCGAGACCGGCGCCGACCGCGAGAAGGCGCTCCTGCTGCAGCACCTCGTCCTCTCGCACCACGGCGAAGCCGAGTTCGGCAGCCCCGTCCCGCCCAAGATCCCCGAGGCGGAGGTCCTGAGCTTCGTCGACCGCCTCGACGCCAAGCTCTACCAGATGGTCGCGGCACTCAAGGGCGTGAAGCCCGGCGAGTTCTCCCCGCCCGTCTGGGGGCTCGACCATGCGGAGATCTACAAGGCGAGGTAGGATATCCGCGGGGGGCGCAGCCCCCGCGCGGACATCCGTGAAACACCGCAAGGGAGCACGTCGGATGTCGTATCATTCAGCATTCAGCATTCAGCATTCAGCATTCGCGGCGATCGCCGCGGCGGCGGCGATCGCCGCGGCCGGCTGCGCCTATGCGCCGACCGACCGGCTGCCGCACAAGCAGTACGAGGTCGTCCAGTCCGGCCTCGACAACGCGACGTTCCTCTACCTGCCCGCGCCGGACGACCGCCGCTTCCGCTGGCCGTGCCGGCTGGAGCTCTACGGCACCGGCGCCGCCGTCCTGAAGACCGGCCCGAGCCCGCAGGTCGTCGACGCCTTCGCCCAGGACATCTCGCACCGCTCGTGGAACTCGTTCGTCGAGGCGCGGCGGGAGTTCACGCCCGCGCAGATGCGCGAGGTCTTCCAGGTCTTCGTCGACGAGGGCCTCGTCCCCTCGCGCCAGGTCCGAGAGGAGGGGCCCGCCCTCCCGCTGCTCAAGTGCGCCGGCACGATCGGCCCGAACAAGTTCGTCCGCCAGACCCGCAACCGGCTCCTCGTCGACGCCTTCGAGGACTTCGTCGAGACGAACTTCTCCGACGCCCTCCGCCGCGCCGGCGGGACGAGGTAGGAGCGGGGGCTTCGGCGGGTCGGTGTATTACTGGAAAGTCACCGTGTCCGACTTGGTGGCGCCCTTGACTCGGATCTCGACCCCGGACGGGAAGTCCGTCGCCGTGAATACCGCGATGTGGTTGAGGACGGGAACCGTCTCGCGCGGCGTCTCGCCGTCTCCAACGTACAGGGACAGGGTGTCGCCGTCATTGGTGTAGCACTTGAGCGCGCGTCCGGTCGTCTTCGTGTAGTCCTTGCCGCAGATGTGGACGAACTTGTCCTTCGAATTCCATTCCGCCTTGTAGAGGTAGAATGTGTCCTTTTTCGTGCGGTGGTCGCGTTCCACGAGACCCTTGTTGTTCAGCCGTCGAAGGACGTCGTTGGTTGTCACGTTCACGCCGTCGAGGCACTCCGTGAAACCCTCGTTTCTGTTGGCCACCGCGATGTCGAACAGCTGCCACTGGCTTGTGAAGAGGAGCTGCGGGTAGTTTCGGATCGCGGCGATGTGCCCTTCGTGCAGCCACATCTGGTACTCGATGTCGTGCCTTGGGTTGTTTCCGGAGGTTGTCGTGTTCAGGAAGTTCGTGGAGTGGCAATGCTGCGTTCCCCCGCATCCATACTCCGATAGAGCAAGCGGCTTGCCGAGCCTTGTCAGGGTGTTCGCCAGGCGCGTGTTCAACCGAGTCGAAGGGTTGTTGCTTGTCTTGTCGATGTACCATCCGACATAGAGGTTGCAGCCGAACCAATCCACCTTCGGGTGGTTGTAGTACCCGGAAGGGTTGTCGACGCTGTGGGACATGACATAGCCGACCATGCGCTCGGGATCGAGTCCCTTGATGAGGTCGTAGTATCCTTCGATTTTTTCCTTGCCGAACGCCGCGTCGTCCTTGACGGTCTCGTTGCTGAGCCCCCAGAACACGATGCAGGGGTGGTTGTAGTGCTGCTGGACCATATCCGTGTATTGCGTCGCGAGGTGCGTGTAGTAGTCGTCCGGCATGGTGGACTGGAGCTTGTTGACGCAAGGCACTTCGGTCTGGACGATGATTCCGAGCCGGTCGCACCGGTCGTACACCTCCTTCGGGTGCGGGTAGTGCGCGAGCCGGACGAAGTTGCACCCCAGCTCCTGCAGGATGGCGAACTCCTGGTCGTAGTCGGCGTCGTCGAGCGCGTTGGCCTTCCCCTCCACGTCGTCGTGCATGCAGACGCCCCTCAGTTTGTACGGTTGCCCGTTGAGCAGGAAGCCCGTGTAGTTCCCGCCCTGGACGATGCCGCTTCTGTCGATGGCGTACTCATAGTACCGGAACCCGTATGGACGCTGGTATCGGTGGTACAGGTCCCCGTCCTTGTAGATCTCCAACGTCACCGTGTAGAGATGCGGGTCGATCGTTCCGTTCCACAGATGCGGGTTGGATATTGTGGTCGTGAAGGTCTGTTCGCTTCCCGTGCTGGGCTGTGTGTCGGTCCAGGTGTACGAACCATCGGAAATGGTGCATGTGAGGGACGCGCCGGCCGGGACCTTGGTCTTGACATACACGGTGGCGGATGCCGAGGTGACGGCCGAAGTCACATGGAATCCGTCGTAACCGTATTCCATCGCCGGAAGGACCGGGCTCGTGAACAGCTTGACGTTGCCGAGCGTGGCGTTGAAGTTGAAGTCGCCGGCCGCAGGAGCCAATTCGTTCCGCGTCGTGTTGCACAGCGCCACCCGGATGTCGTTCCGTCCGCGGTGGACGTATTCGCTGATGTCGCAGAAGAACGCATTGTAGCCGCCCCAGTGCGTCCCGACCTTCACGTCGTCGACGTAGATGTCCGCGCTCTGGTCGGCGTGCTGGAACCACAGGTAGGTCGGCTGGGCCGCCCGGAGCGTTACGGAGGTGCCGAACACGAACGTGCCCTTGGCGTAGCTGGACGAGTGTCCGTCGATCCGGTTGACGGAATAGGGCGTGGTGACGGTGCTGCCGCCGTATCTCCAGGTCGGGAGGTCCTTGTTCGACATCTGGAACGGAGTCTCGTGCTCGTACACGCACGTCTGGGTTATGGTCTGGCTCGTGTGGCCCCGACAGGTGGAATACGCCTCGACGACAGTGTCCGCGACGATGGAAATCGGCTGCGTGTACAGTGCGAAATCACCCGTTTGCCCGAGCCGGTAGTGGATTTCGGCGCCAGCCGTTTCGCATTCCAGTTCGATCTCGTCGCCGTAGAACGCCACTTCGGGTGGCAGCAGCAGAACATCCTCGCACACGATCCATCCCGTGGGTATGCCGCTGGCGCCTGTCTTCCAGGAAGTTACGTTGGAGGCCTTGGCGAACGCGCCCTCGGCAGCCACGTTTTTCACCCAGTCCGCCAGGCAGTTGGAGGTTTTGAACCCGTCCGTGGCAAGGCATGTGATTCGATTCAGGAGTCTGCATCCATCGAACATATGGTAGTAGCACTCATTGACCAACGTGGCGGCTTCGAGGACCGGTGCCACCGTGATGGCGCATTGCTCGAACATATACCAGTAGCATCCCTGGGCGAGCGTCGTGGCCGGAAGTTCGGGAGCCCTGGTCAGCGTCGTGCAATAGCTGAACAGGGATCGGTAGCAGTAGACCTTGAGCGTGGTTGCCGGGAGGACGAGGTGTTCCGCCGAAACCACCGGGGCTTTCTTGAACAACGAGCAGAAGATGTATTCGCGGTCCGGGAGGGCCGTGCTTTCGGCGAAGTCGTCTCCGCACAGAAGGCTCATGATGTTGCCTTCGATGTCGTAGGTCGCCGTTCCGCCCTCGAAGCCGGAATACGCGTCCCTGCCCGTGGCATAGACTTCGTTGCGTCCCCTGAACCGCACGAGGTCGCCCTTCGCAACGGAAATGGTCGCGCCACCACCCGAAGCGGAAGTGATGGATGTCCATTCGCCATCGTTGATCTTGTACTCGATGGTCTTCGTCAGGTCTCCTTCGGCCCTCCAGCAGATCGTGCCCGGGGTGCGCACCCGGAAGGTGAGGTAGTCGGCGCTGTAGTCGTGGGGCGGAGGAGGTGCCGGAGCCCCCCCCCGGACTATGATTACCGTACCCATCGGCAGGTTCGTAACGGTCATTGCCGTCGAAGCTCCGCTGTCCGTCGTCGAACCGTAACCGTCGATGACATAGACGGCCACGGCCTGATAGGTGTCCGTCGGATCGTTCTTCGGACTGCGCCAAGCCACCGTCAGCGTTCCGTTCGTGCCCCCTTCGATCGGCTCGCCGTTCTTCAGCCAGCGGTACGACGTCGCGCCCTCCGCGGACGCCGTGAGCGTAACCGTTTTTTTGGCATAGACCTTCTTTGCGCTCTGGCCGACCTCCGGGATCGGAAGCGCCTCCGCGGTCGGCATGTCGGCGGTGGCCAGCGTCTTGTCCCCGTCCATGAAGACGGAGACCGTCGCGCTCCCGACGAGGCGGTGGCCGGACGCCGCGGCGAACGTCGCGACGACGGTGGCGTTGCTGTAGACCGTGTAGACGCCATTGACGCCTTCGACGGGCCCGCCGTCGACCGTCACGGAAACGAGCGTCACGTTCGCGGGGATCGTGCCGATCGTAAGGGTCGCCGTCGCCGCCGTGGCGCCCGGAATGGACGCGGACGGGAACACCATGTCGGCGTCCACGGTGATCGTGGCGGTCGAAGCGCCCGCGAGGACGTATCCCGCCGCCGCCGCGAACGTCACGGTCGCCTCCGCGCCGGCCTCGACCGTGTAGATGCCGTTCTCGGGCACGACTGCGACGCCGTTCGTCGTCACCGAGGCGACCGAAACGTTCGCCGGCATCGAGGGAAACGTCAATTCGACCAAGACCACCGCCGCTTCGGTCGTGGTCGCGGATCCAACGGCGAGGATGGTCTGAAGGCCGCCGTCGTTCTCGAGGACGGCGCGCAGGTAGTAGGTCGTTTCAGGCGAGAGCCCGGAAACGGTCAGGGTCTGCGCGACTCCGGTCGTCGCGGCGATGTCCGTGGAGGCGACGGCAGTCGCGAAATCGCCCGTGGTGGAGGCTTCGAGTCGCATGGTCGCCGAGGTGGCGCCGACGCCGAAGTCCGAGACCGTTACATCCGCGGAAATCGTCGTATCCGTTGCGGTCGGGGCGCCGGCCGTGCCGGCGGGCGAGCCCATCGCAAGCGTCTGGAAGGAGACGGGGGCGGTGTCGTAGTCGGCCGGGACGTCGTTCGTGAGCGAGGCACGGACCCAGTAGGTCGTGTTCGGCGAAAGTCCTGTGGCCGATCCGGCAAGAGTCCCGGCCGACAGAATCGGTTCGTCGGCCGCGAAGGTCGTGTAGGTGCCTTCGTCGAAGAACTTGTCCGTGCAGACCTGGAACACGCCCGAGACGCTCGTCGCGCCCGCGCCGAGGTTCGTCACGGTCGCGGCGAACAAAGCGGTCGTGTAGGACGGCGTCGCAGCGACGGTGCCGCCGGGGGCCGCCGGGTTGAAGAGGTGGAGCGTCTTCACTTCCGGCGAAACGCCGGTGTAGTTTCCGGAGTTCGTCGCGAGGAGCCGGACGAAGATCGTCTTGCTCATGCGCGGCAGCGAGAACGATCCCGTTCCCTGGCCGATCGCGGGGGCCGTCGAGGCGGCATTCGTGTAGACGAGCTTGTCCTCGTCGTACCCCCAGATCGCGGACACGTCCGCACGGTCGTACCCGTCGCCGGCCCAACCGACGCGATAGGTCACCGTCGCATCGCCGGTCGAATCGTCGTAGGTCAGGCCCGTCAGCGAAACCGTGGGATGCACAACGCCGTCGCCGTCGCCGCCCGCGCCGTAGCGGATGATCACGACGCCGTTGCCGCCGTTGCCGCCCTTTTCGTAGCCGGACAGGGCGCCGCCACCGCCACCGCCGCCGCCGAGGCCGTCGGTTCCGTCTTCGGCGATAGCGGTATCGGCGGTGTCCGTTTCCTGTCCTCCCTCTCCGCCGCCGCCGAGTCCGCCGGAACCCGCGGTTCCGTAGGTATTGCTCTGGAGGGACTTTGCACCGCCGCCTCCTCCGCCGCCCGCATAGAAGACGGTCGCGCCGGAAATTTCGAAGGAAAGGCCGCTGCCGCCACCACCGGACGAAACCGCCTTGGTGCCGCCCACCACGGGCTCGGATCCGGACGCCTTCGCGCCGCCGCCGCCGCCGGCCTGGTTGCCGTTGCCTTTGGCGCCGGCGAATCCCTGCCCCGTCGTCCCGGCGCCGCCGGCCACGTCGGCCGACGAGCCGCCGCCGCTGCCGCCGACCTTGCCGGCCGTATTGGAACCACCGTTGCCGCCCGCTCCGCCGCCCGTGGCCGAAACGAGCGCGGCGCCGTTAAGGGCGATCGACGAATTGCCGCCGTTGCCGCCGTAGACGCTCGCCGACGCCGAGGCCACTCCACCGGTTCCGACATGGACCGTGTAGGTCTGTCCGGGCACGACAGCAAGCGCATCGTCGTGGACGAGGCCGCCGCCGCCGCCGCCGCCGCCATGGTTGTAGCCGCCCGCGCCGCCGCCGGCGACGACGAGCGCCTCGACCTTCGTCACGCCCGTCGGCGGCGTGAACTCGAATTCCGAGACGCCGCGTTCCGTGACCATGAAGGTGTGGACGAACTCGTCGAGCTGGCGTTCGGACACGCCGCCCGATTCGCCTGCGTCGCCGACGCCGCTCGTCGTAAAGACCTTCGGGACGATGTCCGAGTCTTCCGGCGTCGCGAGATTATTCGACGCCTTAAAGGCGACGTGGTAGTCGGTGAGAGGATCCAGTCCGACCACGAAATGGCTGACCGGCGCACCCGCGCCGACGCCCGTCGCGAAGGAGGTCCAGCCGACGGGTTCCGACTCGGAATCCTTCCAGTACTTGTAGTGCAGCGTGCAGGCGGTCGCCCCCTCGCCGAGCGAAGTGACCCTGCCGGAAAACTGAAGGAAGGCCGCGCCTGTGTCTAGGACCTCGAATTCGGCGGTCGGCCGGGTGGAGGCGCCGACCTTCTCGACCGTTCCGGCGGAAAGGAACGAAGCGCTCGTCTGCGTCGCATAGTCCGCGGCAACCCAGTCCTCGCTCACGATTCCGCGGCGCAGACGGACCTCGTCCATGTCGCCGGTGAAAGGACGGATTACATCCGTCGTCGGAGCTGCACCGCCGATGCCGAGGGTGGTGGAGCTTCCGTTGGCGGCGTTCCCCTTGAGGGCGCCGCTTTTGACAAGGGCTCCGTTGAGGTAGAGCGAATAGTTGCTGTTGTCGTAGACCACATCCAATTTGAACCATGCTACGGTTGTCCATGTGGCTTGTCCGATGACCGGAATGGCGGAGGCGGGGGGGGCACCGTCGGTTGTCTCGTTGGACCAGACTCGAATCCCATTTTTCGTGCCGCCACCAGTGCTGGGATCCGACATTTGAATCGCCCAGCCGGCACTCGCATTGCTTTTTTCGGAAGGTTTCCGGCCGATCAGGTAATCCCACTGGATGGACGTTTCCGTGCTTTCCTTGACACGGTACCAGAGAGAGACCGAGAAACGCGGAACCAGTGCATCCACCGCGGCCTTCTTGGCCGAATCGGAAAGCGAAACGGAAATCTGCTCCTGATTCTTCGAGTTCGTCGAGGCGCAGATTTTCCGTGCGCCGCCAACGGCGCCATCGCTCATGAGCTTGCTCGAGTTCGAAGCCGTCGTACCCGTGAGCCGGTTCGTCGTGGAGTCGCTGACCGTCTTGCCCGAACCCGTGCCGCTGTCGCCGAGGTGCCAGACGCCGGTGTAGTCCGCCCAGGGGTCCCTCGCCGCGACGAAGGCGGTCGCGTCGCTCTGGGCGGCTCCGTAGAACATCGCGAACTCGGTGCCGTTCGTCATCACGGGAAGCGTGACCCAGACAAGGGATGTGGCGTTGTTCGCCCATGTGTCGATCTCGAACGGCAACGCAGTGCCGTTCGCGTCGGCGAACCGGATGTCGCCGCCGCCGGAGACGAGAACGTCGTCGTAGTCAAAGCCGGAGATGCCGCTTTCCGAGAGGCGCACGAGAACCGGGAAGTTCGTGAGCGTGGCGCGGGCCTCGTTGTTTGCGTATTCATCGACCGTGAACACGACGCCGTGGGCGAAGCCGTCCGGCTTGATCGACTGAAGGTTGATCGCGGCACTTGCGGGCAGGGCGAGCGCGGCGAGCGCGAGGAGGGGGAGGAGGAGCTTCTTCATGGTTCGGTGGTTAAGCTGTTCCGTGGCGGCTTTGCCGTCCGAGTGGCCGTTGCGCGTCCAAAGCGGGAAGGGGAAGGTGGGGAGAAGGTTTGTTTTCTGCGGCGCATTATACGCCCCTCGCGCGCGCGCGTCAAATCGCCCCGCGGCGGGGCGCATGTCCACGGCCGCTCGCAATTTGCGTCCGAAGCGGACGAATGCTAGAATCCGTCGCGTTCTCGCCGCCGCTCCGGCGTTCCGCATTGAAAGCCTCCGACATCCCAGCCGTCCACCGCCTGCTCTCCGCGGACTTCGCGGCGAGCCCGGCGCCCGTCATCGACCTCATGGGCGCGCAGGGCGAGTCGCCGTTCCGCATCCTCCTCGCGACGATCTGCTCGGCCCGCACCAAGGACGCCTGCACCGCGAAGGTCTGCCGCGAGAAGCTCTTCCCCGCCGTGGCGGGGTGGGACGACGTCCGGCGCCTCTCCGCGGACGAGCTCGCGCGGCTCATCTACCCCGTCGGCTTCTATCGCCAGAAGGCGGAGACGATCAAGAAGATCCCAGATGTCCTCGACGCGCGCTTCGGCGGCCGCCTGCCCGAGACGGTCGAGGAGCTCTGCGAGCTGCCCGGCGTCGGGCGCAAGACGGCGAACCTCGTCGTCGCCGTCGCGTTCAAGAAGCCGGCAATCTGCGTCGACGTCCACGTCCACCGCATCATGAACCGCCTCGGGCTCCTGAAGACCCGGGACCCGCTCGAGACCGAGATGGCGTTGCGCCGCATCCTCCCGGTGCGCTACTGGACGACGTGGAACGCGTGCTTCGTCTCCCTCGGCCAGCGCATCTGCGCCCCGCGCAACCCCCGCTGCTCCGCCTGCCCGATCCGCCGCTACTGCGCGACGGGGAAAGGAAAACGCCCATGAACGACCTCGCCCGGCAGCTCGCCGACCTCGTCCGCCGCGCCGCGACGGAGCTCCCGCCCGACGTCGCCGACGCCCTCCGCGCCGCGCGCGCCGCCGAGGCGCCCGGCTCGCCCGGCGCCGCCGCGCTCGGGACGATCCTCGAAAACGCCGGCCTCGCGTGCGCGGGGTCCGTCCCCGTCTGCCAGGACACCGGCACGCCCGCGTTCTGGTTCGACCTCCCCGACGGCACCCCGACGCTCCCGATCCGCGAGGCCGCGCGCGAGGCCGTCGCCGCCGCGACCGCGGCCGGGCACCTGCGCCTCAACGTGATCGACGTCCCCTCCGGCCGCCAGGTCTCCTCCAACTTCGCCCCCGGCTCGCCCGCGATGCACTTCCGCTTCGGCCCGGCCGGGACGGAGCCGCGCGCGACGCTGCTCCTGAAGGGCGGCGGCAGCGAGAACCAGGGCCGCCAGTATTCGCTCCCGGACGACGCCCTCGGCGCCGGCCGCGACCTCGAGGGCGTCCGCCGCTGCCTCCTGGACGCGGTCTGGCGCGCGCAGGGCGCGGGCTGCGCGCCCGGAATCCTCGGCGTCTGCGTCGGCGGCGACCGCGCCGGCGCG
>OCTW013421458.1_pt1 | contig 11693 bp, 14 predicted proteins | sample 1539671 | NCBI WGS metagenome assembly OCTW01 (sample SAMN02144230, study PRJEB22623) | gut metagenome | biome: sheep rumen | host: Ovis aries | place: New Zealand | reverse complement strand
AAATAAATGTCAATGAACTCCTGTCGGGCGAAAGAATTATGGCAGAAGCATATGACAAACGGGCAGAAGAAAACCTGCTGGCGATGAGGCTAGAGGTCGAAGAAAAGAACCGGCAAATGCTCAGAACGGAATACTGGATTGCGTTTCCTGCCGTCATTGCTGGACTGGTCATGGTGTTTGTGGCGTCATTTATAGAGATGCCAGTCTGGCTGAGAATCGTACTAATCGTATTCGCACTCGTGATGATATTTACGGTCGCTTTTATCGCTGTGGGAATTGAGCAAAAGGCTGGATACTATGAATGCCAGAATTGCCATCACAAATATGTTCCTACATACTGGCAGACAAATCTTGCTATGCATATGGGACGGACGAGATACATGAAATGCCCGGAATGCGGAAAACGCAGCTGGCAGAAGAAAGTTTTAACAAAAGAAGAATAAGACAGACCAAGGCTCCTCACTACTGATTAAGTTCAGTGGCGAGGAGTCTTTTTATGCTCTATATCGATTGTTGCAAAAGTCAATATAATAATGCAGGTTTTGGACAAAATAAGAATGTAGGTTTTCCGACATTTTTATATTGTCTTTTTCCTACATTATTATTTTATCCTTTGCAATTGTGATGCCGGATTTGAATTCCACGGTGAATCTGTTGGATAAGCTTTCGGATGAGGCTTTCGTCGAATTCGGTGATTTCGGATTGCTGGCTTCCGATGAAGTTCTGCAACTCAGCGATGCGTTTCTGTGTCTTCTCGCGGCTGCAGCTATCTGCCGCGGCCTGTGATTTCTGCTCGTGCAGCGTAAGGCATTGTAGTCCTGCTTGCTGTTGGCCTTTCGGATGATTTCCTTCTGCAGCTCGTCGAGCCGTGCCTGGATAACGTCCAGGCTCATCGTGTCGGCATTCATTATCGCAAAAGACAGCCAGGCACAACAGGATACTGATGGTTTATCATTTACGTAATAGACATATGGACTGGGTAATACCCGTTTGATTTCGCTTTTTATGCACAGAAGACTCCGTCCCGTTTTCTGGGGAAAAGGATAGTAGAGATTTTGATCACCCCTGCCACTCTATAAATTCACAAACAGTCCATATAATTCGTTTTGCAATCAGCAAGACGATGAATTACAATATATGAAGCAGGAGGTGCAATCATATGAAAGATTCAACAGTAAGCGCTCGTGTTGAAAACGATGTAAAAAATGAAGCAGAAGACATCTTGCAGAAGCTTGGAATTCCTGTCTCTGTTGTCATTAATTCTCTGTACCGCCAGATCATTTATCGTCATAGCATTCCGTTCTCACTGACTGTTCCGTCAGAGCCAAGAACATTGGATGCGATGTCGGATGCGGAGCTTGACGCAAAACTTCAGCACAGCTATGCCCAATCGTCTGCAGGTGAAGGCAGACCACTCGGGGATGTGTTCGATAATCTGGAAAGAAGCCTTAGATAAGTGAACTCCTATGAGATCATCGTCACACCGGATGTGGAAGCAGACCTTTATGAGATCAAAAATTACATAGTTGAGACTCTGCTGGTACCTGATGTTGTCTTAAATTACATCTGAGTCGTCCGCAATGAGATGGAGAAGCTTTCCTACATGGCAGACAGCATTGAGCCGGTGGAACGTGAGCCGTGACACTCCAGAGGCGTGCGTAAGATTATCACGAAGAACTTCTGCATCTACTATCGCCCGGATGAAGTATCCGGAAGGGTCAATGTCCTGAATGTGATTTATGCAAAGCGTGATCAGATCAAGGCCATAAACAAAATGAATCTCTATGACTGACTAAAGGCAGTTCTTCATTCGAGGGCTGCGTTTTATCTGTCTGCGCGTTCGCGGTGTATCTTCTCGTGACATGAACGACAAAGACTCATAAGGTTGGACTCGTCATTTGATCCTCACTTGGCGAGAGAAACTGAAATTACAGGATGTGGTATTGTCTGCTTCTGGGAAAATGGATGAGATATTTTACTGGCTGCCGATAGAAGAACTGATTTGCTCCCGGTAGCAGGAGTACTATCATGTCCTTGGCAAATCAGACTGGGAATCCGAACAGCCGGAACCAAAATACAGACGAAAATAACTTGATTACTGACCGACCAGGTTAATGGCGTACTGGGTTGAGGCCTTGATCATAAACTGATTGAGCAGAGGAGAGCAGGCCGAGACGATGGCATCCCTCCAGCCCGCCGTATTATAGGTAGAAAAACACGTGGACTAGTTCCCGCAAACGGAGAGCAGGTGTAAAAACGTCTATTTTTGGCTTTGAGCAGTTACCGCGAACGGGCGAAAATGTGTCCGGAATCTAGACATTCAGGTGCTTGTCTCGTGCCACGTGGAGAGCGTGGTTCTGTTGACTAAAGCATACAAATAAAAGTGTGAAAAGGCTTGAAATAAGGGGATTTCCGAGGTCTTTAGAATTAAAAATCAGACTGTGAAATATGTCTTAAAAGTGAATAAAATCTTGGTATTTTTATAGTCGGATAGATAAGAGTATTGAGATTGGGTCGATTATACAGAAATATTTATTTGTCATTTGAAAAAAATAGAGCAAAAATAGGGTAATAATCATTTTAGAATATATCGAATGATAATTAGGCTATTTTGGAAAGGAGAGGTGTTTAGACCTGGCAAAGTGAGAGTGATTCCGGCTAATACAACTGAGCCGATGGAACATGTTGTCATCTATGCTCGTGTGAGTTCTAACGCTATGGATTAGCTTGAGAGCCTTAAAGCACAAGTTTCTTGACTGACAAAATTTATATCTGGGCATAACAACTGGAAACTGGTCGATATTCATATAGACATTGCATCTGCTAAAAAGATTCTTCTCTTCCTACCTTTCATCAAATGATAGAAGAGTGTAAAGCGGGACTTACGGATATAGTTGTGGTAAAAAGCATCAGTAGACTTGGAAGAGATACTGTCGAGGTGCTTGATGCAATAAATATTTTAAAGAGTCACAAGTGCGAATTATTTTCAAGCAAGAAGAACTGGATACACTAACAGTGGGAAGTTCATTATTGATATAAACCATTGAAGCTTGCAAGCAGGCTGAGAATGAAACACGAAGTGATAATATCAAATGGGGCATAAAGCAGAGAGCCAGTAATGGCAGCTTGGGGTTCTATCGTAGAAAATGCTATGACTATGATAAAGATGAAAATGGCAATTTTGTAATCAATGAAAAACAGGCAGAAGTCATTAAGCTAATTTTTGATTTGTATCTTGGTGGTAAAAGTGTATTAGGCATTGTTAAGGAACTGAAAGAAAGGAGTATCAAACCTCCTACAGGAAAAGATAACTGGCCAAAACGTTCTATAGGAGAAATGCTGAGTAATGAAAAGTACATAGGTGTTTCGGTTGTTAATGTAGGTGGCAAAGAAGGTCAGATTTACAAATTGAACTATTCTCATTCGGCAATCGTTTCAAAAGAAATACTTGATGCTGTTCAGAAAGAAAAACTGAAACGCAGTAATGTAATTGTTGATGAAAACGGAACACACAGAAGTGGTAAGAAATATAGCTCAAAGAAGTGAGGAGGTTTGTTTCATGCTACTAAGTAATCTAAATGAATTAAAAAATGATATGGTTAGTAAGAATTGGACTATATGTAGCTTTCTATTTAGATATAAATCAGTTGTATATATAGTGCTTGTAAAAAGATTTGTAGGTAAGGAAAAGCGAGTAAATCAATATGCACTAGTAAAGCTCCATTTTATGAAACATGACGATTTAAACGATGGATTGGAAATTGAAGCCAATTCTTCTAAATTATTAATCGATGCAAAAAACTTAAGACAGTATTTTGGTATTGAGTATCAAGATAACTTAGGAGATATTTTAAAACAATTTACTGAAACTTTCGGAAAAGCAATTCCAATGAATATTCCTAAAAATATTTCAGATGAGGAAAGGGTGCAATGGTGAAGTCACTTAGTATAAGTGATTCAGAAGATCCAAATAAAATTTATTGTTATAAAATAAAAAGAAACCCTAATGGTGGAAAAAGAAGTGATTTCAATTCAGATAAAACAAAACTATTAAGGCCTGGTTTATTTAGAAAATTTGAGAATGAACCTGGAGTTAGCTTTTGCTATTCTGATGATCCGCTTAAAGAAAATGATGATTCAACTATTTTATACAATTTCTCAAAATAGCCTATTCTTAAATGCCGAGCAGATGGACATTCATATACATATGAATTATAACAAAAACACCAGTAAATAAAGGCTTTTTTGAGAACTCTTCATAATTCTGAAAATAGCCTAATAATTTCATGTTGAGACAGTATGTTTATTGTCCAAACTCCACGATTTGAAGCATTATGTGAATGTGAGACTTGACATGGACGAGATAGATTTAACGGAGACTGAGAGCAAGGCTACTTATGAGGAGATAAAGAAGTATGTTGCAGAGTATAATGATGGGATGAAGGTATCTAATCTATATATTGCATAGGTGAAGAGAAAGTGTGGAATTGAATTAGCGGAGAATTTTAATATTCCTAGGTCAGAGGGAGCAAAGCAACCACAATGTCCGAAGGAGAAGGAAGAAGCAATTATTGGGGCATTGAAAGCATTTTAGATGATTTAAAATCACAAGGAGGAGTGAATTACATGATGTATAATCCACAGCTTGATACATTTATCTGCGTTGTAGAAGCTGGAAGTTTTAGTAAAGCGGCAGAAGAATTATATATAAGTGCACCTGCGGTTATTAAACAGATAAATTCTTTGGAAAACAGCTTAAACCTGCAATTATTTGAAAGAACACACAGAGGTCTTATTGTTACTGAAGCTGGTAAATCGCTCTATCAGGATGCAAAATATCTGATTCAATATTCAAAAGAATCGTTGATACGGGCGCAGGAAGCAATGAATCCTAATGAAGAAATCATTCGTGTTGGAATATCTCCGATGACGCCACCAGAAGTTTTTGTGGAACTTTGGCCTAAGATACAGAAAATATATCCGGAGATGAAGTTTAAATTGATTACATTTGAAAATACCCCAGAGAATGCAAGAGAGATACTGGCTAATATGGGAAAGAATATTGATGTGATAGCTGGAATCTTTGATGAAACAATGCTTGAACTCAGAGGCTGTGATGGCACTGAGATTTCAAGAGAACCATTTTGTGTGGCGGTATCAATTCATCACAGGCTGGCAAAAAAAGAAAAAATTACACTTGACGATCTGGCTGGAGAAAATCTTATGATCATGCAAAGAGGATGGAGTTATTATGGCGATATGTTAAGGGATGATATGATGAAAAATCATCCTGAAATCAATATTGTAGACTTTAATCTGTACAATGTAGAAACATTTAACCGATGCGAAAACAATAATGAGGTATTACTGGCATTCAAGAGCTGGGAAAGTGTTCATCCACTGATCAGAATCATTCCAGTAGAGTGGGATTATACTATGCCGTTTGGAATTCTTCATTCGAAAAAACCGTCCATTAAGGTTAAGCAGCTGATAAATGCTATTAACAAGGTAAAATAAAAATTGAATACATGCGAGTAGAAACCTAAAGGTTAATACTGAAAAACGAAACGAGACTTCTCATGGAGTCTCGTTTTGTTATACTTTAGCTGAAGTGAAAATGGAGGATACTATATGCAGATAAAGAGGATCGCTCTTGGAGGAATCATCATGACTGTTATCATGTTCAGTGGGTATAGCATAACACTCCAGAACCTGGCAATCAGGGAAGAAAAAACGCTGGAAACACGAAAAACAGAGCAAGAGAGCGTGACAGAAAAGGATATCAATATGAATGAAAAAGAAACTTTTAATGTAGAGAGTAATATATATGATGTTATCCATGATTCAGCTTTCGATGATTATGGCAGACTCATATTTCCGGTAGATATGGAAATAGAGGACAATATGAAATTAAAAGACGTCAGCACTATTTTGCCGTGGTACAGCGAAGTCAATATCGATAAAACAGTAGAAATCGTAAAATATATGAAAAATAAGGCAATGAATGGTGAGCAGATATTTTATCCAATATATAGTGAAGAAGAAATACAGGCAGATGCGGATAAAAAGGATACAGGTTTATTTTTCTTTCGGGGAAATGCAGGAGCAAAAACATCAATTATCAATGCAGGAGGAGGCTTTGTATATGTAGCCGGAATACATGATAGCTTTCCTCATGCCTTAGAATTGTCAAAGAAAGGCTATAATGCATTTGCTCTTATTTATCGTCCGGGAGCACAGACTGCCTGTGAGGATCTTGCCAGAGCAATTGCGTTTTTACATGAAAATGCAGAGAAACTACAGATTGATATGACGGATTATTCTCTCTGGGGTGGCTCAGCAGGAGCAAGGATGGCGGCCTTGCTTGGTTCTTATGGAACAGCTTACTTTGGAGAAAAAGAATATCCTGCACCGGCTGCGGTGATTATGCAGTATACAGGACTTTCCCAGGTGACAGGAATGGAGCCGCCAACCTATGCCTGTGTCGGAACAAGTGACGGAATTGCATCATACAGAAGTATGGAAAATTATATTTCCCAGATACAACAAAATGGCACAAATACAAAAATAGAAGTATTTAATGGCCTTTCTCATGGATTTGGATTGGGAGAGGGGACTGTAGCAGAAGGATGGATTGATCGTGCAATATCTTTCTGGGAAGACAATATGAATGCTTTAGATAAGAGGTAGGGTATGAAAAATAAACGATTTACAGTGAAAATATTGATAGATATAGGAATGACGATATGTTTGCTTCTTCTTATGCCATATAGTCTTCTCAGCGAGACTGCACATGAGTGGATTGGTATGGCGATGCTTGTGCTTTTTATTTCACATCACATACTGAATCATAAATGGGTGACCTCTGTAAGGAAAGGAAAATATAATGCGTTCAGAGTGATACAGACAGTACTGGTTATCATCATGTTTATTCTTATGATGGGTTCTATGATAAGTGGAATATTATTGTCAAATCATATATTTAAATGGATAAAGATTTCCGGAACATATATGACAGCCAGACAGATACATATGTTTTGTGCATACTGGGGACTGGTGGTGATGTCATTACATCTCGGATTTCATTGGAATATAGCGGTAGCAATGGCAGGACGATTATGGAAAAGTCCATCCGTCATCAGAACATGGGCAGCAAGATCTGTTGCAACCACAATTGCAGGTTATGGTTTATATGCATTTTACAGGAGACAGATAGGAGATTATCTGATTATGAGGATGCATTTTGTATTTTATGATTATGAAAAAGGAATCTTTCCTTTTCTGCTGGATTATCTGGCAGTAATGATATTGATAGCATTTATTGGATATTATAGTGGAGTGTTTCTAAAGAAAACAGGTAAGAGAAAACGAAAAGGTTGATACTGAAAGAAGGTGGTGTATTTATGGAAAAGCGAAAATTAGTATTTACAATTATTGGAGTTGTTATTTTTGCAATGGTAATCATGGTATATACCTACTTTTCAAAACCTGGCAGGAATGAAAAGAAGAATAAACAAACAATAAATCAGGTACAAACACTACAGCCGAAGTCAGATGAGAAAAAAGAAAATACAGAAAAAAATACATCCGGAGATGAATTGGAAAATGTTACGCCGGGAAGCGAAGAATACCGGGGCTTCCTCCTGGATAATGTTCTTCATTCTTTAAATGAAGGGGACATTCATTACAATGTATATATTCCGGATGCATATGATGGGACAAAGGAATATGCACTATATGTAACATTACCCGGATATCAGGGATTATATTTTCAGGGCGTGGGAGAAAATATCCGGACAGAAGATTTTGGATTGGAAGCACAGAAGTATATTGCTGATATGATTATTGTAGCTCCACAGTTAAATGACTGGGGACAGACATCAGCAAATCAGACAATTGAACTGACACAGTATTTTCTGACGCATTACAAGATTAATTCATCAAAAGTATATATTAATGGTTATTCCGGAGGAGGAGAAACCCTGTCACTGGTATTGGCGAAGCAGCCGGAATTATATACAGCGGCACTCATGTGCAGCTCTGTGTGGGATGGAGCATATGAGTCAATTGTAAAGACAAAAACGCCGGTATATTTTGTGATTGGCGAAAGCGACGAATACTATGGATCAGAACCTTTTAAAGAGGCATACCAGCAGATACATGATCTTTACAAAGAACAGGGATTATCGGAATCAGAGATTGATAAACTGGTGGTACTGGATGTAAAAGATAAAGATTACTTTGAAGGAACACCGGTCACTTATCAGCATGGCGGTGGCTATTTATTTTGTCGTGACAAAGAAATTATGGGATGGCTGTTCAATCAGTAAGAACCAGAATAAACCTAAAGGTTAAGACTGAAAAACTTATCGAAACTTCTCAAAGGAATATATCAGTCTTATAGTATGAATGTAAGATGAATGAAAGAAAACAAGGAGGATATAACAATGGAATATGTTTCATTAAATAATGGTGTAAAAATGCCAATACTAGGATATGGTGTATATCAGGTAACAAAAGAGGAATGTGAAAGATGTGTGCTTGATGCTTTAAAAGTTGGATACAGGGCGATTGATACAGCACAGAGTTATTTTAATGAGGAAGAGGTTGGGAATGCAATCCAAAAGTCAGGCATTCCAAGAGAAGAAATCTTCCTTACAACAAAGGTGTGGGTTGAACATTATGGATATGAAGAAGCAAAGAAATCAGTTCTTGAATCAATGAAAAAGTTAAAGACAGATTATCTGGATCTGGTATTGCTTCACCAGCCATTTTCAGATGCTTACGGTGCTTACCGTGCATTGGAAGATCTGTACGATGAGGGAAAAATCAGAGCAATCGGAATTTCCAACTTTTATGTAGACAGAATGGTTGATTTTGTATCCTTCAACCGTATTAAACCTATGGTAAATCAGGTGGAAACCCACATCTTCAATCAGCAGAAAGAGATGAAGGAATGGGCAGACAAATATGATATCCGATTAGAAGCATGGGCACCATTCGGTGAGGGCAGAGGCGGCACCTTTGAGAATCCTGTTATCGTAGAGATTGCAGAAAAATATCAGAAGACTCCGGCACAGGTTATGCTTCGCTGGCATATTCAAAGAGGGGTAGTGGTTATTCCAAAATCAACACACATTGAGAGAATGGAAGAAAACTTTAATGTTTTTGATTTCACACTTTCTGATGAAGATATGAAGTCTATTGCAGAACTGGACAAGAAGACAAGCTCCTTCTTCTCACATCAGGATCCGAATATGGTGGAATGGTTCGTGAAGATGGTTGAGGAAAGAAAAAAGAATCATGACAGTTCAAAAGAAAAAAAGAACTGGTAAGTATAAGAGGAAAAATTAATGAAAGTATTACTTGTCAATGGCAGTCCACACAAAAATGGCTGTACTTATACAGCTCTTTGTGAAGTATCGAGTGCATTAAACGAAAATGGCATAAGCACAGATATTTTCTGGATTGGAAACAAGCCGATTTCAGGGTGTATTGCCTGCAAAAAATGTCAGGGAAAAAATAAATGTATTATGGATGATATCGTAAATGAATTTCTGGAAATAGCAAAGGATTATGACGGATTTGTATTTGGAACTCCGGTACACTGGGGTGGTGCAGGCGGTGCAATCACATCCTTTATGGACAGAGTATTTTATGCCGATTTAAATGGTGGCGGCGACAGATTCCGCCTGAAACCTGCAGCAGTGGTGATTTCAGCAAGAAGAGCAGGAACAACTGCAACGTGGGACCAGGTAAATAAATATTTTGGTCTGATGCAGATGCCGATCATTACATCAAGATATTGGAATATGGTACATGGGACGAATCCGGATGAAGTAAAACAGGATCTCGAAGGAATGCAGGTTATGCGAATTCTTGGAAACAATATGGCATATTTCATTAACTGTAAAAATGTTGCGACAAAAATGGGAATTAAAATGCCAAAGGCACCGGATTTTGTATTTACCAATTTCATCCGATAGAAATGAATGTGACAAACATTTTATACGACAGGAGGAACACTTAGAATGAAAATAAAGAAAATGGCAACAGTACTTTTAACATGCATCATGGTAATCGGTTTGATGACAGGATGTAGAGCAAGTAATACAAACCAGTCTGCTTCTAATAAAGACAGCCAGTCTACAAGTACAAACCAGTCTAGAAATAATGGAAAAACATTGGTTGTATATTATTCAGCTTCAGGAAATACAAAAGATGTTGCTGAAAAGATAGCAAAAATTACAAAGGCAGATCTGTTTGAAATAGAGCCTGTGAAGCCATATACAGATGATGACCTTAACTGGACAGATGATGACAGCCGGGTGTCAAGAGAACATGATGATAAGAGCTTAAGAGATGTGAAACTGGTGTCTACAACAGTTGATAACTGGGATTCATATGATACGGTATACATTGGCTATCCTATCTGGTGGGGAATTGCAGCATGGCCAGTAAATAACTTTGTAAAAAAGAATGATTTTACAGGAAAAACAGTCATCCCATTCTGTACATCATCGAGCTCCGGAATCGGTGACAGCGCTAATCTTCTGGAAAAGATGACAGGAACAGGTGACTGGAAAGAAGGAAAACGATTCAATGGTGGAGCGTCTGAATCAGCTATCAGTTCATGGATAGACAGTCTTGGATAATAAAAGAATATAAAAATATTTGGAGAAATCGTAATGAGTTTTAACTTTTAGTATCAACAAATGCATTATTTGGAGCAGGGAAACTTGGAGAACTACATACACAGATTAATACACCAATGGGAGTAGTACATGGCAATAAGGCATTAGTTGTTATTTTCAATGGTAAATTTACTCGTATAAATGGCTATTTAGACAGGCTTGAAAATGAATTAAAGCAAAGCAATGAAGAGTATGTGATTTTTGATAAAGTTGGCTCCAATCCGACAAAATCAGTTGTAGAAGAGGGCAGCAGATTTGCAAAAGAAAATGGGTGCGATTTTATCGTTGCTTTAGGTGGTGGAAGTGTTATGAATGCATCAAAAGCAATCGGTATTATGGCAACCAATGAGAGCGATGATCTGTGGAACTATGTAATGTTTGGAATAGGAAAGAAACAGTGGCCACGAATGCTATCCCTTCCGATTGTTGCTATCACTACAACTGCCGGAACAGGATCAGAAACTGATGGAGGCGGTGTGATTACCAATCTGGAGACTCAGGAGAAAACAGGAGTATTCGGTATAGGTACGATGCCGGTTCTTGCAATTGTTGATCCAGAATTAATGTTAAGTGTTCCGTCAGTATTCAAGGCTTATCAGGGATTTGATGCTTTATTCCACTCTACAGAAGGATATATTTCCGCAAATAGAAATGAATTCAGCAAAATGGTTGCAGCAGAGGCAATTAAGAATGTAAGCCGTAATCTTGTTGCATCAATCCGTGAACCTGAAAATATTGAGGCAATGAGTAATGTAGCATTTGGAAGCTATCTGTCAGGCATTCAGATGACAGTTAGAACATGTGTCAGCGCACATCCTCTTGAGCATGCGCTTTCTGCGTATCATGAGAAACTTCCGCATGGTGCTGGTCTGATTATGATCTCAAAAGCATTTTACAGTTTTTTTTATCGATGATTTGTCAAATTAAGTGCAACACCTAGAATGAGTTACCCAGTAATTCTTCTTTAGGTGTTTTATATTTTATGCATTTACGTGGCCT
>OCTW011589359.1_pt1 | contig 11694 bp, 8 predicted proteins | sample 1539671 | NCBI WGS metagenome assembly OCTW01 (sample SAMN02144230, study PRJEB22623) | gut metagenome | biome: sheep rumen | host: Ovis aries | place: New Zealand | reverse complement strand
GGAGGTCGCCATTGATCGGGGAATCATTCACGAGGGTGCCATGCTGGTGGTCACGGCGGGCATCCCGCTGGGAAAGAGCGGCGACACGAATATGATCCGGATCATTCAGGCCTGACCCGGGAGGACAGCTTCCTCCGCTGCGGGCGGGCTGTTCCCCGGACCGGAGAATGAAAAAAGAGCTGCAGAAGGGCAGGCCGCACGGCCCCGTCCTTTTGCAGCTCTTTTCAATCGGTTATCTTCCGCTACTGATCCGAACCGCTGGTTTCCGATTCGGCGAGCACGGTATCATACTCCGCAAAAATCGCTTCTTTCATCCGGTTTCTGACTTCAGACGTGAGCGGATGTGCAATATCCCGGAAATCTCCGTCACCCATTTTCCGGCTCGGCATTGCGATGAACATGCCGTTCTGCCCTGAAATAATCTTAATGTCATGCACGACGAACTCATCATCAAACGTGACGGAGGCAACCGCCTTCATCTTGCTGTCAGAGTTGATCTTGTGGATTCTGACATCTGTAATTTTCATTTCACCACCCCATTCGCATGATTCTTCTTACAGATTGACATTTCAACATACTCTACTCAATAAGGTATTATATCCACGATTTCAGGACCATGCAATACGATTATTTGGACAACTCTGCCGCTTTGTCATTACAATTTTTTCAATTAGAAATCTACCCAGTGGCGGAATATGTAGAAATTGCAACCTTTTGACGGGAAAAGAAGAGTAATTTTTCGGTCAAGTTCTGTCAGGAGATGAAAATCATGTACTTTGAAAAGTGCAATCAGAATGTGCTTGGAATATCCGGATCCGGTGAAATAATCGGGAATTATTTATTTTTGTATCATGGTTAGAACCACATCTCAGGTTGAATGTATGCTATAATGGTGAAACGTGTGGGACGCTGACCATATGGGCGGCGGCGCACGGAGAAACAGTATGAAACCGGAGGTTGTATCACAATGATCGATTTAACCAAACACAGGAATATTCATTGTATCGGTATCGGCGGTATCGGTCTCTCTGCCATTGCGGAGATCCTGCTGTCCAGAGGGTACAATGTGACCGGTTCTGATATGAAGGAATCCATGATCACAGACCATCTCGCAACCCTGGGTGCGAAGATCTACATCGGACACAGGGCGGAGAATGTTGAAGGCGCAGATCTTCTGGTCTACTCGGCAGCCATCGCAGAGGATAATCCGGAGATTGTCCGGGCGAAGGAACTGGGCATTCCGATGGCATCCCGGGCACAGCTGCTGGGAACGCTGATGTGTGAATATCCGAAGAGTATTGCCGTCAGCGGCACCCATGGGAAGACCACCACCACGTCCATGCTCTCTCTGATTCTGAATAATGCCGGGAAGGACCCGACCATTCTGGTAGGCGGAGAACTGGCAGAAATCGGCGGCAATGTGCAGGTGGGTCATGGCGACACCTTCATCACGGAGGCCTGCGAGTACCGGGACAGTTTCCTGCAGCTGCATCCGAACATTGAAATTATCATGAATATTGATTCGGATCACCTGGATTATTTCAAGGACATCGACGCAATTGTGAAGTCTTTCGACCGGTTTGCCGGTTATGTGCCGGAAACCGGGAAGATCATTGCCTACGATGCGAATCCTTTTGTCAGCGAGGTGGTGAAGGGCCGGAAGAATGTCATTCTGTTCGGCTATAACAGTAATTCCGACTACTCGGTGTCCGGCGTCCGGTTCGTGGAGGGAATCCCCCGTTTCCATGTGATACATGACGGACAGGATCTGGGGGAAGTGATCCTCCGTATTCCGGGAGAACATAATATCCTGAATGCGACGGCCGCTTTCGCCTGTGCCTATGAGATGGGCATCGGTCCGGATGTCATTATCGCTACTCTGGAGAAATACACCGGCATCCAGAGACGGTTCGATGTGAAAGGTTATTTCGGCCGGGGTGCCCGGCTGATCGACGACTATGCGCATCATCCGACGGAGATCAGAGCGACGCTGAACGCTGCGGACAAGCTGCCGCACCATGATATCTGGTGCATTTTCCAGCCTCATACCTATACGCGGACCCTGGCTCTTTTCGATCAGTTCGCCGATGCATTCGGGCTGACTGATCATCTGATCCTGACGGATATCTACGCTGCCAGAGAGAAGGACATCTATAACATCGATTCGAAGAAGCTGGCGGATGCCATTCACGGGGAACATCCGGATATGAATGTCCGCTATATGAAGGATTTCGACAGTATCGCCGCTTACGTGAAGGAACATGCGGAGAAGGGGGATCTGGTGATCACCATGGGCGCAGGAGACGTGTATAAGGTCGGTGATCTTCTGATGCAGGATGAGAAGTAGAAGGGAAATCGGACTTTTATGACATATGAAGAATATCAGAAGCAGGAACAGGCGCGTCTGGCTGTGGCCATCCGTCATCTGGAGAACGGTGTGTTGTTTCAGGACATTCATACCGTGTATATCGACGAGAGTGTCACGATACAGCCGGGGACACGGATCGGCTCCTGCGTGACGCTGGAAGGCGAGACGGAAATTGGTGCCGGCGCTGTAATCGGCCAGAATTCCCGCCTTCGGGATGCGAAGATCGGCGAAAACGTGGACATACAGAGCTCGGTGATTCTGGAGAGTTCTGTTGGTGCGGGAACGAAAGTGGGCCCGTTCGCATATATCAGACCGGGTTCGAAGATCGGCGAGAACTGCAAGATCGGCGATTTCGTAGAAGTGAAGAATTCCACATTCGGTGACGGATCCAAGTCCGCCCACCTGACTTACATCGGTGATTCCGATGTAGGAAGAGATGTCAATCTCGGATGTGGTATTGTGTTCGTCAACTATGACGGAACGAATAAGTATCGCACAACTGTGGGAGACGGCGCTTTTATCGGATGCAACACGAACCTGGTTTCACCGGTTCATGTGGGAGACGGCGCCTATATCGCCGCAGGCAGCACCGTGACCGAAGATGTGCCGGAAGACGCCCTGGGGATCGCCAGGGCACGGCAGACCAACATCGAGGGTTGGGCTGCAAAAAAGGGACTTTACAGGAAGAAGTAGCATCATCAGGAGGTAATGAAATGAAGAACTGCTCTTACTCAGATTTTAAGATTTTCGCGGGAAATTCCCATCCGGCGCTGGCGGAGGCTATCGCCCAGCAGTTGGGAAAGCCGCTGGGAAAGGCGACGGTAACGAAATTCAGTGACGGTGAAATCTCCGTAAGCATCTGGGAAACCGTCAGAGGCCGGGACGTGTATATCATTCAGTCCACGAATGATCCGGTCAATGACAACCTGATGGAACTCCTGATCATGATTGATGCGATGAAGCGTGCTTCCGCAGGCAGAATCAATGCTGTCATTCCGTACTACGGCTATGCCCGTCAGGACCGGAAGGCGAAGGCGAGAGATCCAATCTCGGCGAAACTGGTCGCAAACCTCCTGCAGGCGGCCGGTGCCGATCGTGTGCTGACGATGGATCTCCATGCAAACCAGATTCAGGGTTATTTCGACATCCCGGTGGATCACCTGGTCGGTCAGCCGATTGTGGCGAAGTATTTCAAGGATAAGAACATGGAAAATGTCTGCGTCGTTTCTCCGGATCACGGCAGTGTGACGAGAGCGAGAACCCTGGCGGAATATTTCAACTGCCCGATCGCCATTGTGGACAAGCGCCGTCCGGAGCCGAACAAATCCGAGATCATGAATATCATCGGCGATATCAAGGACAAGAACTGTATCATCATCGATGATATGATCGACACGGCGGGAACCATCACCAATGCGGCGAATGCAATCAAGGAAATGGGTGCGAAAGCGGTTTATGCCGGTGCGACCCATGCGGTTCTGTCCGGTCCGGCGATTCAGCGGATTCAGGACTCCGCCATCGAGGAACTGGTTCTGCTGAACACCATCGCACTGCCGGAGGAGAAGAAACTGGACAAGATCACAACTCTGTCCGTTGCGCCGCTCTTCGCAGAAGCGATTTCCCGTGTATTCACGAACGGCGAAGTCTCCAAGATCTTCGAATAATCGAAATACTGCAGAGTACCTGCCCCGGCTGCCTGGCAGCTGGGGCCGTATTTACTTTTAAATAGTGAGAAGGAGTTGGGATCCATGTACATTGTTGTGGGCCTGGGAAATCCCGGGAAGAAATACGAGAATACCCGCCATAATCTGGGCTTCATAGCCATCGATCAGCTGGCGGAAGCGCTGGGGGTCCGGGTGGACCGGCTGAAATTCAAATCTCTGATCGGTGAAGGCCGGATCGGCACCGAGAAAGTGATCCTGGTGAAGCCCCAGACCTATATGAATCTGAGCGGTGACGCCGTCCGGGAAATCATGGACTTCTATAAGCTGGATCCGGAGCGGCTGATTGTAATCTACGATGATTTCGACATCCCGGAAGGCCATCTCCGTATCCGGAAATCCGGCAGTGCCGGCACCCATAACGGCATGCGCTCTGTTGTTTATCAGCTGAAGTCCGACCGTTTTCCCAGGATTCGCATCGGCACCGGCGGCAGTCAGAAGAAGGAGGATCTGATCCGGTTCGTTGTGGGGGGATTCACGAAGGAAGAGGTATCGGTGATGGAGGATGCTGTTACGAAAGCCGTGCAGGCGGCGGAATGCATCATTCGGGAGGACGTGGAGTCCGCCATGACGAAGTACAACACGAAGAAGCAGAAGAAACCGCGGAAGAAGGCGGACCGGCCGCCGAAGCCGGACACTTCGGATACGGCAGGGAAGGAAGAAGAAACGCATGAGTAAACATGGGATTACCGGCATTTCCGGTGTGGCCGAGAGCCGTTCCGCACTGATGATTTCAGAGGTTATCGCCAATGAAGGGGGCCAGGCGCTGATTATTACGGCAACGGAGAAACGGGCCAGGAGCCTGGCCGATGATCTTTCCTTCTTCACGGGCCGGGATGTGCGGGTGATGCCGAATGAAGACCAGATGTTTCTGGATTATGAAGCCAGGAATCACGACCTGCTGGTCCGGCGTCTGGCGGCACTGAAAGCTCTGCGCAGTGATCCGGAGTGCATCGTGGTGGCGCCGGCCTCTGCGGCAGTGAAGAAGGTCATGCCCCATCGTCTGTTCGAGTCGAAGGAAATATCGATTCGGTACGGAGAAGACCGGGATCCGGAAAAACTGAAGGAACAGCTGGTGGAACTGGGATACGAGCGTCGGGCCATGGTAGAGGGACCCGGAGAGTTCAGTCTGCGCGGCGGTATTCTGGACATATATCCGCCGGACTCCGAGAATCCGTTCCGTGTGGAATTCTTTGACACGGAAGTGGACTCCATCCGTTCCTTCGACATCGATACCCAGCGGTCACAGGATAAGCGCAGCGAGATCATCATTTCCCCGGCCCAGCAGATGATTGCCGACGAAAGGATCTTTCGGGAAGCATCCCAGAGTGTTCGCAGAAGCTACACCCGCCAGGCCGAAAAACTGGAGAAGCAGGGGCCTCAGTATGAAGCGGCGGCAGAGAATCTGAAAAAACGCCGGGATATGCTGACGGATTACATTGACCACGCCGCCAATGTGCAGCTGCTGGAGAATTATCTTCATTACTTCTATAAGGACACAGAGTATCTCTGGGATTACATGAAGGAGGGACTGCTGTTCATCGACGATCCGGACCGGATCTACGAATTTCTGGATGCCCGGGAGAAGGAGCAGAAAGAAGACTTCGAGATCATGCTGGAGCAGGGCCGGATTATTCCGAAGGACAGCGCTCTCCTCACAGGCCGGGAAGACCTGGTGAAAGCGTATTCCCATGAACCGGTCTGGATCATCACACCGTTCCCGAAGCAGGTGAAGGGGGTACCCCGGTATACGGCGGTGCACGACTTCAACAGCCGGCAGATGGTCAGCTTCGGCGGAAAAATGGACATGCTGGAGGAGGAACTCCGGGGCTACGGGAAACGTCATTACCATGTGACCATCGTATGCAGCACGAAAGAACGGCTGGCGAACCTCCGGGAATTCCTGGACCGGATCGGCATGGCCGGGAAAGTGACGCTCCGGGAGGGTTCACTCAGTGCGGGAATGGATTTCCCGGAACAAAAAATAGCCTTTATCAGCGATCGGGACATTTTCGGTGTGCAGAAACAGAAACGCCGGAGACACAAAAAACGCAGTCAGGGCGAACAGCTGGACAGCTTCACTGATCTGAACGTCGGGGATTATGTCGTCCACGAGAACCACGGCATCGGAAAGTTCCTGGGAATCGAACAGCTGGATGTTCAGGGGGAGAAGAAGGATTACCTGAAGCTTCAGTATGCAGGCAGTGATCTGCTCTACGTGCCGGTGGAACAGTTCGATATCGTCCAGAAGTACATCGGTTCCGAGGGGAAAACCCCGAAGATGAACAAGCTGGCCGGTTCCGAATGGAAGACGGCGAAGGCGAAGGCCCGGGCCGCCATTGCGGAGATGGCCGATGAACTCATTGATCTGTATGCCCAGCGTCAGATGGCGAAGGGGTATGCCTTCGGTCCGGATACCGTCTGGCAGAAAGAATTCGAGGACAGTTTCCCCTATGTGGAAACCGATGATCAGCTTCGCTGCATTGAAGAAATCAAGGCGGATATGGAACAGCCCCGGCCCATGGACCGGCTCCTGTGCGGCGACGTGGGATTCGGGAAAACAGAAGTGGCTGCCCGGGCCGTGTTCAAGTGCCTGCAGGAAGGAAAGCAGGCGGCGGTTCTGGTGCCTACCACGCTGCTGGCGAATCAGCATTATTACACCTTCACGAGCCGTTTCGAGAACTTTCCGATGAAGGTGGAGATGCTCTCCCGGTTCCGCTCGGCGGCGGAGCAGAAACAGATCCTGAAGGATCTGGAAGAGGGGAAGATTGATCTGATCGTGGGCACCCATCGCCTTTTGTCCTCCGATGTGAAATTCAAGAATCTGGGACTTCTGGTGGTGGACGAGGAGCAGCGCTTCGGGGTGGCTCACAAGGAAAAGATCAAAAAGCTGAAGAGCAATGTGGATGTGCTGACGCTGACGGCTACGCCGATCCCCCGGACATTGAACATGTCGCTCACCGGGATCCGGGATATGAGCGTCATTGAGGAGCCGCCGGAAGACCGCTATCCGGTGCAGACTTACGTTATGGAGCAGGATGACGGTGTGATCCGGGAGGCTATTATCCGGGAAACGGACCGGGGCGGTCAGGTATTCGTGGTCTATAACCGGGTGCAGGGAATTCACAAGATCGCAGAGCGGATTCAGAATCTGGTGCCGGATGCCCGGGTTGTGGTGGGGCACGGGCGTATGAGTGAGCAGACACTGGAGGATGTGATGCTGCGTTTTGACCGGCATGAGTATGATGTGCTGGTGGCCACCACCATCATCGAATCCGGCATCGACGTGCCGAATGCGAATACGCTGATCGTGCTGGATGCGGACCGGTACGGACTTTCCCAGCTTTATCAGATCCGCGGCAGAGTGGGACGTTCCACCCGCATGGCTTATGCGTACCTCATGTATCAGCGGGAGAAGGTGCTGACGGAAGTGGCGGAGAAGCGCCTTCGGGCCATCCGGGAATTCACGGAGTTCGGCTCCGGATTCAAGGTGGCCATGCGGGATCTGCAGATCCGGGGCGCCGGCAACCTGCTGGGCAGCGAGCAAAGCGGTCATATGATGAATATCGGTTATGAGCTGTACTGTAAGCTGGTGAACGAGGCGGTGCAGAAGCGCCAGGGCAAGCAGGTGAATGAGGCGCCGGAAGAGTGTTCGGTGGAACTGGCGGCGTCGGCCAATATTCCGGGGTGGTATATCGAGGATGAGGCTATGAAGATTGAAGTTTACAAGAAAATTGCCCGGGTGCGCACGCCGGAGGACGAGGACGCTATGTTTGATGAACTGGTGGATCGCTTCGGAGATGTGCCGCAGGAAACCATGAACCTGGTGAAGATCGCCCGAATACGGGGGCTGGCGGAAGATCTCTCGGTGAAGAGGATTTATGAGCAGGATCGGAACGTGATTTTTGCATTTGAAGAAAAAAATCCGCTGACTGCCTTCGGTATCGTCCGGGTCAATGAAGAATTTCAGGGCAGAGCCTTCGTGCACGGAGGGGTGAAACCCTTCATCCGGATCCCGTCCCGGAAGAAATCCAAGCTGGAGGACTCTATCCGCCTGCTGACGATTGTGAAGGAAGAAGTGACGGCGGAACAGGAAAGGAAGGAGCAGTAATGTTATTCAGTGGAATCACCATTCTGGACGAAAATTTTGAAATACAGAATGACATGTATGTGGGTGTGGAAGGAAAGAAAATCGACTATGTGGGGAAATCCATGCCCCGGAAGAATTACGGGGAAGTGATTTCCGGCGCCGGCCGTCTGCTGATGCCCGGCTTCTACAACGCCCACGCTCATTCTCCCATGGCGCTGATGCGGGGTTATGGAGAAGGTCTGAAACTGCAGGAATGGCTGAATGACCGGATCTTCCCGTTTGAGGCGAAGCTGGACGGCAATGCGGTGTACTGGGGCACCATGCTCTGCATGGCGGAGTCGCTCCGGTTCGGCATCGTGTCCACCTCCGACATGTATTATTTCGTGGAGGATATGGCCCGGGCGGTAGCGGACAGCGGGGCAAAAAATAACATTTCCCGTTCGCTCACCAATTTTGACGGCACGCCGTTCGACCGGATGGAATCAGCCCGGGAACTGAAGGCCGCAGTCCGGGACTGGAACGGCGCAGCGGAGGGCCGGATCATCATGGAATCCTCCCTTCATGCGGAATATACTTCGGATGAAGCGACGGCCCGGTCTCTGGCTGAATGGACGAAGGAGGCCGGCGTCAGGATGCATGTACATGTCTCGGAAACGAAGACGGAGCACGAGGAATGCAAGCAGCGCCACAACGGCATGACACCGGTGCAGTATCTGAACAGCTGCGGGATTTTCGACGTGCCTTCCATCGCTGCCCACTGTGTCTGGATCGAAGGAGAAGACTATGACATTCTCCGGGAGAAGGGCGTCACGGTGGCCACGAATCCGTGCAGCAACCTGAAGCTGGCCAGCGGCATCTGTGACACCGCCTCCGTCCTTGCCCGCGGGATCAATCTCGCCGTGGGGACCGACAGCGTCACCAGCAACAATTCCCTGAACTTTATTGAAGAAATGAAGACCCTGGCCATGGTGGCGAAGGTACGGGCCAATGATCCGACGGTCATGATGCCCCGGGATGTGCTCCGGGCCGGAACCCGGGGCGGTGCGCTGGCCCAGGGCAGAACGGACTGCGGCCTGCTGAAAGAGGGCTTCCGGGCGGACCTGATCATGCTGCGCACCGATACTGTCAATATGTACCCGGTCCATGACCTGCTGACCAACATCGTTTTCTCTGCAGACGGCGGAGATATCGCCATGACCATGGTGGACGGGAAAATTCTTTACAGAGATGGGGAGTATGCTACAATAGACGTCGACAAAACCATCTTTGAGACAGAGAAGGCCAAGGCGAATATTCTGGCCCGGCTCTGATAGAGGAGTATTTATGGGAGAACCGAAGAGCAAAGAAAATAAATTTATCAAAGGGGCCGCAATCCTGGCGGTCTCGGGTCTGGTCATCAAGGTGCTGGGGGCGCTGCTGCAGATCCCGCTGAACAACTGGATCGGCCCCCAGGGCATGTCCTACTACGGTGTGGCGTATTCGATTTACTCCGCACTGCTGGTGCTGTCCACGGCGGGCATCCCCATTGCGATTTCCCGCATGGTATCCGAACATATTGCGGTGAAGGAATACCGGTATGCACACCACGTCTTCCGGACGGCAGAAATCATCATGCTGATCATCGGCTCCCTGTCGTTTGCGATCTGTTTCTTCGGAGCGGACATGATTGCCCACGCCATCCGGAGTCCGGAAGCGGCTTCTGCGCTTCGGGCGATCGCTCCGGCGTTGTTTTTTGTCCCTCTGTTCTCTTCCTACCGGGGATACTTCAACGGCAGACAAAACATGACGCCCACAGCGTTCAGTGAAATTGCGGAGCAGATGGTGCGGGTCGTGGTCGGCATTGCCCTGGCCTACATGTTCTACCGCACCGATCCGGTGAAGGCCTCTGCCGGCGCCACTTTCGGCGCTTCCGCCGGATCCATTGCCGGACTTCTGGTGATTGTGGGGATCTACCTGCTGAACCGGAAGACCTTCATGAAGAAAATCGAACGGGGGAACCCGGATACGGACTCCATGGGGCGGATCGCAAAGGATATCTTCATTATTGCGGTGCCGATCATCATCGGCAGTGAGATCATGCCCATCATGAATCTGATCGATACAACGATGATCATGCGGGTCCTTCAGAATGAAGGGTGGACCCAGGTTCAGTCGGAGTATCTGTACGGCCTTCTGACGGCCTTCTGCAGTTCCATCATCTCCTTCCCGTACATCATCACCCAGGCGGTGACGGTGAGCCTGGTGCCGGCGCTGTCCGGCCGGTTCAAGGTGAAGGATCAGCAGGGAATTCAGGATACAATCAGTCAGGGATACCGGACCACCATGGTCATTGCGTTCCCGTGTGCTGTAGGGATCATCGCCATTGCGGAACCGATCCTGAAACTGCTGTATTTCGCCCAGCCGAAGGCCTGCCACGATGCGGCGCCGATTCTGTCCGTCATGGCGGTCAGCATCGTCTTCCTGTCCATCATGCAGACTTCCACCAGCATCCTGCAGTCCGTGGGAAAACAGATGCTGCCGGTCCGGAATCTGGCCATCGGATGTATCGGGAAAATGTTCGCTACCTACTTCCTGGTGGCGGTGCCGGCACTGAACGTGAAGGGCGCCTGCCTGGGCACCATCGTGGCCTACATCATCGCCATGGCACTGAACGCCCGGGATGTGAAAAAGTACACCCACGCAAAGGTGAATATGGATCTGACCTACCTTCGTCCGGGACTGGTGTCCCTGGTCATGGGCGTCTGTGTTCACTACATTTACCGGTTTGTGACCGGCCCGCTGTCCGGGCACAGCCCGATGGCGGTTAACGCCCTGGGATGCCTGATCTCGATTCTGGCGGGCGTGGTGATCTATGCAGTTCTGATCTTCGCCGTAAAAGCCATCACGGTGGACGAGCTGGAAACCTTCCCGATGGGACACCGGCTGGCGGCGATTGCCCGGAAGTTCGTGCGGTAGCGTGCGCTCGGGAAAGAGGAAACGCTCGGGAAAGAGCCGGCGGTCGTGGAAAAGCCGGCGGTCGGAAAAGAGTAAGCGCTCGTAATGGAGCCGGCGGTCGGACCGCATGTCATTGACCGTCGGCAATCGTCCGAAAACGGCTGAACGCCACAGTTTGTGGCGAAAAGTATTGACAAAGCCTTCGAATGATGGGAAAATAACTAACTGAGAGGTTGTTCAAGCAACGGATTTAGAGATTGGAAGTTGGAACCGCATTCTGCGGTTTTTTCATTCCGTTTCTATATAGATTCGATCATTACTAAGGAGGATTCTATTATGAATAAGGCAGAACTTGTTGCTGCAGTTGCAGAGAAGACTGGTTTTACGAAGAAAGATGCTGAAACAGCAATCAATGCGTTCCTGACTGCGGTTGAGGACTCCCTTGTTGAAGGTGAGAAGGTACAGCTGATCGGATTCGGCACGTTTGAAACGAGAGAAAGAAAGTCCAGACAGGGCAGAAACCCGAGAAAGCCTGATGAAATTATCGACATTCCGGCTTCCAAGGCACCGGTTTTCAAGGC
>OCTW013394590.1_pt1 | contig 11696 bp, 10 predicted proteins | sample 1539671 | NCBI WGS metagenome assembly OCTW01 (sample SAMN02144230, study PRJEB22623) | gut metagenome | biome: sheep rumen | host: Ovis aries | place: New Zealand | reverse complement strand
ATATTGGAGGGCCTGTTAAAAGGTACCTGTTTCATCGTGGACAAAAGTTCATATTTTATGAACCAGAACAAAATAATTGTTCTGGTTTTTGATGCAAGAACGAAAGCGACGATGTGTATCGCATCTGACAAAGATCGCATATGAATTATGTGATCTTAACTTAATGACGTTGATGGAAAGTTCTCCTTTTTTTGGCTTTTCATATTTTAAAAACGCGTGCTTTAGGCTATAATAATCCTGCTTAAAGTCATAATAGAGAAAATTGAATGTAAAAAGGTTGCAATATGTGACTTTATATGATACATTTGTGCCCCGAAAGGAAGAAATCTATGAATACACCAAAAGCTAACCGAAAAAGTCTGATTATGGGCTTTGTCTTCACCTTACTGCTAGCTTCATTCTTTTTTTCAATAAAAGCGATTAACTTTAATCTGGCGGAAATTGTCATTCTCGTTGCCTGCCTTGTTTATGGCGGATATAAAGGCGGAATCGCTAGCGCTATTGCCCTTGTCAGCGCGGATTTGTTTTATTATACTGATGGACTTCGATTCTGGCATTTATCGCTTCATGCCCGTCAGGACCTATTAGCCCTTATATTGAGCGCAACGATCATTGTCTTGATGGTTGGTCATTTATATCGCAAACAGGAAAAAGCAATGAAAGCCCTCGAAACTTTTAATGATATCTTAAAACAGCGCAATAACTCACTGAAAGAAAAATCTGAATATGATGAATTAACCGGTGTGAAAAACCGCGCTGCTTTTCGCACCGATTTCACCGGAATGATGGAAGGTATGCAGGCTGTGATCTTCTTTGATATTGATGACTTTAAGAAATTTAATGATTCTTATGGTCATGATATGGGCGATTTTGTCGTAACCAGCGTGGCGGCAGAACTTGTTCGCGTCTTTGGCCGAAAGCACTGTTACCGTTATGGCGGTGATGAGTTTATTGCCGTAATGCCGTTCCATACAGAAATTGAAATTCAAAAATCGATTAATAAAATGCAAGCCGACTTATTACAAACCACTAAAGATGGGAAAGCGATACCGATCAGTATTACCGCCGGTTACTGTTTTGGCTTTACCAGCAGCACTAAAGACTTACGCGGAATCATGCATCAGGCGGATTTGAATCTTTATTATTCAAAAGCGCGGAAGAAAGGTTCTGGCTTTGGCTCAGAATATTACAGTGAAGACTTCTATACAAATCACGAATGTGCCTGTGGCCAAGAAAACATCACGATCTAAGTGGTGTTTTTTTAATAAGTGGCGTATACTTATAGGCAAGAAGGGGGCTTTCATATGTTTGATGAAATTCGTGAGCTGACACTGCAGCTTTACTTACCATTACTGGCAATGATGATGGAGGATCAGCGCGTTAGTAAAGCAGAGATTATTACGGCAGGGGAGAACGCTTTACAGCTGATTCATGATCATGAGCTCTATGAACATTTAGATACCAAAAAAGACTTAGATGTCTATCGTAAACTTTTATCTGGGGACTTAGAAGCCCTCAATCTTGCTTGCCTGAAGAAAACTATGGATATGTATTTTATCTATGAAGAGATGGGGACTTATCATATTGCCAATACGCAAACGAGTTACTGGCTGTCCGCTAAAGGGATTGCCATCATGGTGCGTTACAGTGATGATTTGACTTTTCTTACAAAACTGCAGGAGCAGTTATCACTAGAGACTTTAGAGAAAGCAAAAAATGTCATCGAGATGATCGCAAAAGATAAGCAGGTCCATCATATTCATGAACTGATTAGTCTGATTAATGATATTATGCGTTTAGATCCTAAAGCTTACGAGCTGCGATTACAGGGGCTGCAGATGATCGAAAAGGCTACTTTACCGGTTTATGATCAGTGTGATTTATCAAATCAGATGGCTTATGGCTTAATGACGGCTGCTAAGCTTAATCTGCTTAATATTGGTAAGCAGCATTTAGATGCCATCAAAGAGAAAATGGCAGGCTTAGAGAAAAGTGAAAAGAATGATTTACTGATCGCCAAGATCGATTCCAATATCGGCGCTTATTATCAGGGCCGCTTCAAACTAGATAAAAACCGGGAAGATATTGAAAAAGCGATCGCTTATCATAAACAGGCTTTACAGATGCGTCAAAGCTTACAGTCACCAACGGTGGCGAACTCTTATCTGACTTTAGCTAGCGATGATTTCCATGCTTATAATTTAACCCATGATGTCAATTATTTAAGAGCATCATTAGATAATCACTTATTAGCTTATGAACGTTTAAGTAATGATGAAGAAGCCTATAAGAACCTGATCCGTATTGCGGGAACGAAGATTATGTTATGTCTGGAAGACTATGATGAAGCGATGGTTTCATCCATTTATGATGATTTAGCCCGCTCTTACGTGGTGGCGATGGCTCATTATGACACCAAGGAATTACGTAATATCAAAGAAAATTTCAAAGAATCATTGGAACTGTTTAAGAATCATCCATGTTCTCATGAACGTTATGATCAGATTTACCGTTTAGCAAGACAGATTGATGAAGAAGATGGCTACTTTGAAGATTTAGTCAGAAGAAAGCTGTAGGAGATGCGTTGCATCTCCTTTATGATTTCTGGAAACGGAAGCGTTCTCTTTTTTAAAAGGGACAATGATCCTTTTAAGATAGGGTCAGAGGAAAGAAAAAACTGTGCAAAACGATATCGTACGAAAAAAAGAATTTCCGGGAAAGGCCTTAAAAAAACGGAGAATTTATGGTATGTTTATATGTAGGGGAAAAATACATAAGGGGGAATTCATCATGAAACAGACAGAATTTGTTTGCACAAAAACACCCGCAATTGAAAAAGAATTTGAAGTAGGGACCATCTTAGCCCAGGTGCTGGAAGCCCGCTCATTTACTAAGGAAGCGTTTGAAAAACTCGGTCAGGACTATGACTTTGATGCGTCAATAATTGATCATGGGGAAGATTTTTTGAAGACGTTCCAGAGTAAAATTGAAAACAAAGAAAAATTCTTATTCGTGGCCGATACCGCTTTGGACTCTCTTTTTTCTGTGCTCATTTTTATCAGATTATTAGCGAAGATCAAGATTCCATTTGAAGTGAAGTACATTCATAAAGATGAATATATGTTAAGAGGGAATATTCTGATCTTTAGAGATCATAGCATCAGCCTCTTTAATCGCAGTGAAGATATCAATATCACAATCAATGAAGGACCACTCGCTTTATCGACGATCGCCTGCTCCATCGCTTCATTATATGGGTTAGAGAAATACTCTCTTGCTTTAGGGGCGATCGGTGTGCTTTGCTCGACAACGCCGCTTTTAAAACAGAACCGGACATTATTTATTCGCGGCCGGGAAATTTTAGAAGAGGAACGCTATTTCACCTTCGAACGGATTATGATTACCAAAGAAAAACGCAACAACATGCTACTATATGGCGGCGATGGACATGTTTCCTACAGTGCGCCGATGGTGCGTTCACGCGTGATCTATCCATTAGAAACGTATGTGGAAAAAAATCCCGAAATTCACTGGAACCGTCTCTTACAATATTTCTTGAATCCGAAAAAACAAGGCGGTACTTATCAAAAATTTGGCGAAGCTTTATCAACGATCAAAGCGGATCATGAAGAACCGCAAAATGATTACACACCGATCGTCACAACTTTAGAAGACATCACTAAAGATGCAATTAAAGAGATGGAAAAAGCGTTAGAACCATATGGGGTTGGGAACTTACGCCCATTCTTTAAGATTAAAGATGCCGAAATTGAAAGCATCCGTAAGTTTGATATGTCCCGTGGTCTCGAGTTATCATTTAGAACGTCTCATGGTCTTGTCAAAGCGACTGCTTACGATGTGCCTATTGCCCATACAAAATTAAAGAAGGGTGATCACTTAGACATCGAAGGCTCTTTATATATCAGTTCTTTCTCTGGTTTACCAACCATTAAGATGGAAGATATCACGTTTAAGTAACATGCGTTTCGTCTATGCCTTGTGGGATCAGTATGTGGCTATTACTTATGAGCCGAAAATAACGCTATTGGTCCATCATCGTCATGGTCTTAAAGAGACCATTACATTTGAAGATTTGCCTCGTTTTGAAGAAGATTATGACTTGTTAATAGATGAGACTTTTCGCTGGGATACCAGTCTGCATTTTAACTATGCTGCGAATCTTAGTGATTTTGAACAGACTCTGCACCGTAAATATGGCGTTCCTCCTTTTTCAGGTGATATGGTTGATCGCTATGAAGCGATCAAAGCCTATATGAAAAGGGAACAAATTGGTCTTGATGTCTTATTTGCCTCTTATCCAATCGCCAATCATACCTTTTGCTTTACTGGGCGAATGCCGATGCCTCGGCGGTATGCGGTAGAATTCATTGAAGACAATGGCGGTATTGTGGTAGATACTAGCAGTCAGGCTGATTACTTAGTTGTTGGCGAAATGGATCACTATACAAACAAATATTTAAATCGCGGTGAAAATACAAAGATTCTCGATGTAGGGGACTTCTTTGAGCTTTATCTAAATAATTAAAAAAAGGATGCGACGCATCCTTTTTAATTCCCCGTAAAGAAGCCAATGATGGTAGATAGGAAGTCTTTCACTTTCTGGGCGATTGAAGATAAGAAACCAGTATTGCCGGTAATCTGTGAGGCATAACCTTTGATGCTCTCATAAATATCCTTGGCTTGAGTTTTGATTTCATCTTCATTTAAATTGACATTTTTCATCTTGTCCATTAAGTCAAGAATTTCATCTTCGGTATCATCGGATAACTGAATATTCATGGTGTTTTCTAATTCTTTCAGGGCATCTTCACCGCTCGAACGGGTATAATCATCACCCATTGCGGCAACTTTCTGTTTTAATGAAGCCACTAATTTGGCGGCGTCACCAGAACCGACTTCCTTGGCGGCATCAGATGTGACACTGATCTCATTATTAGCGGTGTCCACCGCCGTGCTGTTTAAGGTTTTACCGGTCATGATTTCATAAGACTTGGTGGCGGCCACTAAGGCTGCGGTCCCGGAAATCTTGAACGGACCGGCAACGGTTAATTTGACATCTTTAACGCCGGCAGTAATCAGGGCATTCTGATACATTTCCGCGGAGCAGTAAGTAATATTTTTGGTAGTGACAGAAATGCCGGCATTGGCGTTCTGTTTTTCCATCACAACGCTCGATAAAGCGCGGGAACCAATTTCCGAAGCGGAAATATAGTTACCTAAATACTTTGTTTCATCCGCGTGGGTAATGTAAGAGACATTGTAGTCGGCTTCATTGGTCACACCGAGTAAGTTTAAGACCGTAGCTTTTTCACTTGTCGATAAGTCTTTGCCTAAGACTAAATAGCGTTCACTATCCGCGAAGACATGACTGACGGGGGTCATCATGACGAGTGTTAAAAACGCGGTCATTAGTTTTTTCATATTCACGAAAATCAACCTCTTTTCACAATTAAGTCAGGGATAGTCTAGCATACTTACAGGATTTTGCAATTGCTTTTAAAAATTCACATAATTAAGAAAATAGGATTATAATGAAAGCATAGGAAGTGATATCAATGAATGAAGAAGCATACAAACAGCTCAATGAGATGATTCGAACCTCTCATCATATTGTCTTTTTCGGCGGGGCCGGAGTCTCAACCGAAAGCGGGATTCCTGATTTCCGCTCGAAAGATGGTCTTTATAATCAGCATGATGTCGCCTTTGATGCCTACAGTCCAGAATATTTATTATCCCATGACTGCTTAGTTCATCATCCGGATGTCTTCTATGAATTCTATCGTCAGAAACTTGATGCTCGGGGGATCAAACCGAATCGGGCGCACTACAAATTAGCTGAGATGGAACAAAAAGGAAAGCTAGATGGCGTCATTACCCAGAATATTGATGGTCTCCATCAGTTAGCGGGTTCGAAAAATGTTTTAGAAGTACATGGCAGTACGCTGCGTAATTACTGTGATGCTTGTGGCACATCTTATCCCGCTGATTTCATCTTTAACACCAAAAAAGGTTTGCCAACCTGTCCAAAGTGCGGCGGTTTAGTACGTCCGGATGTGGTCTTATATGGCGAAGCTTTACCAAGTCAGACCTGGAGTGATGCGATTGATTTGATTCATCAGGCTGATTGCCTGATTGTTGGCGGAACTTCTTTAACTGTTTACCCCGCTGCTAATTTAGTGGATTATTTCCGTGGCCGTTATTTGATTTTAGTGAACAAAGGGGAAACGGGTTATGAGCGTCGTGCCTCACTGGTTTTCCATGATTCAATCGGCGAAGTTTTTTCACACATTGAAGTATAAAGGACGTTGTTCTTTATACTTTTTTCATATACAATAAGCGAGGGTGAAACGAAAAATGTATAAAGTATTATTATTTGATTTAGATGGAACCCTCACAGACTCAAGTGAAGGGATTACCAAGTGTGTCTCGCGGGCTTTAGCCCACTTTGGGATGACCAATTATTCTTTAGAACAATTACGCGTCTTTATTGGTCCGCCATTAAAAGATTCTTTCCATAAATTTCATATCCCTGATGATCAGATCGAAGAGGCGATTGCGCTCTTTCGCGAACGTTATTTAACCGTTGGCAAGTTTGAAAATAAGCCTTTTCCGCACGTCATTGAAACCTTAAAACAGTTAAAAAATGAAGGTTATAAACTGTATGTGGCAACCAGCAAGCCGGAAGAAACAGCGATTGAAATTTTAAAACATTTCCACATGGATCATCTCTTTGATAGGATCTGTGGGGCGTCTTTTGATCATTCAAGAGAAAACAAAGCAGATGTCATCCAGTATCTGCTAGATCATAATGAAACCGGGGATCAGCCGCTCATGATTGGTGATACGATTTATGATATCAAAGGGGCGAGCGTATTAGGATTGCCAAGTATTGGCGTTTCCTGGGGGTTTGGCGAAAGTGAAGAAATGAAAGAAGCGGGCGCTTTAGCAATCATGCACAGCATGGATGATCTGTATCAGTTTGTGACTCAGGAGTAAGCTTATGTATGTATTAATGCATCAGGATACCAAAGTGCTAGCTTTTGATGAAGAGCAGGAAATTGTCTATGAACCCCGTCTTTTACCAGAAGCGATCCATTATGATAGCCTCAATGGCTTCTTGTATATGCGTGCGACAGCTTTTCGCGCGCGCGAAACGTATGCCGCGTTGGTTAAAACCTTAGGGGTTGAAGATTACCGTGATATGATGACAGTAATCGAAAAGACGCATGGCTTATCCTTAACGGATGACTACTGGATCAAAAAAGAAGAAGAAAATAGCACATTTGAGGAATTGAATCTTTATGATCATCCTTTCGACGGTGCGCCGATGCAGGCAGGCTATTTAGGAATAGCGCAAGGTCAGGGTACTTACTCGCCGGAATATACCACTGATGGACAGCTGCCTAAGTGTTATGATCGTCAGGGTGATCAGATCGTTTTATACAAACGCGGCAGCACCTGGGGCGAAGCACCAGGGCGGGAAATGTATAATGAGTATTATGCCCATCAGGTTTTAGACGCTTTAGGCGTCCCTCATGTGCCTTATGATCTCACCATGTATAAGGGCCATCTTGCGAGTGTTTGTCCTTTAGTGACATCTCAGCGCTATAGCTATGTCCCCATCAGCGCTTTTAACTATGCCCATGAAGATGATATCTTTGGGGATTTTATCAAACGCGGCATGAGCAAAGAGATACGGACAATGATTTTATTTGATGCCCTCGTTTATAATTATGATCGTCATATTGGCAACTTTGGCTATTTAAAAGATCATGTGACAGGAACTTATTCGTTTTTTCCGTTATTTGATCACGGTGATGCCTTCTTCCCGCTCTTTCAGGGCCAGACAATGGCAGAGCTGGACGCTTATTTGCCAAACATTGCTTATAGTGCGATGGGCATTCCCTTTGATGCGTTAGTGAGCCAATACTGCACAAGCGAAGAGGGAAAACTGTTAGAAAAACTAAGCGGGTTTATGATTCATCCTCATCCAAAGTATGGTGAAAATGTCGATTTGTATAATGCTTTTTTGAAAAAAAGAATTACCGAACTGCAAAGGATTATTTTCAACGTAAGAAAATAATAGAAAAATTATCGTTCTTTTATGATAAAAAGATATAATAACGAATAAAGGGGGATGCTATGAGGAAAAAGAAAAGAACAATACAGCTCATCGTGATGATGACAGCACTGCTGATTGCCGTCAGTTCCAGCTTCATGATGATGAATTCTTATACCAAGATGCGTGATGTCACGCAGGAGCTGCAGTTACGAGAGAATCAGGATGCGCAGTACTATTCTCGTTATAATGTGCTCTTTATCAGCTCTTATGCGCCGGAGTTTATGACTGTGCCGATGCAGCTGCGCGGTCTGCAAAGTGTTTTTCGCAAGCATAAGATCTCGATTATTCAGGAATATATGCGCTCGCGCCTTTTACACGGGAAAGAGAGCGGCTTTTATTTTCATATTAAAGATGTGCTGAAAGCGGAAAAACGAGCGGGTGTCAATATTGATGCCGTCGTTGCCGGCGGCGATGAAGCCCTCACGTTTGTGAAGAAAAACCAGCATACACTCTTTAAAGGAATGCCGATCTGTTTTATGGGAGTGAATAATCGTCAGGCGGCGATTAAAGCTGTGAAAGATCCCCAGATCACCGGCAGTTATTCCCCGGATCATATTCGCGAGACACTTACTATTGCGACGAAACTCCAGCCCAGCGCTGAAAATATTGTCTGCCTCTATGATGAGACAGTTGCTGGCTTACAAAATAAACGCAACTTCTTTGACTTAAAGAAATATTTCAAAGGGAAGCACTTCATTGGCATCGATATGGGCAAGTATGACTTGGCAGGCTGGACGAAACGTATTTCGCAGCTTGATGCGAAGCGTGATATTGTTTTGTATATGTCGAGCTATGTTGATCGCAATGGTCATAACTATACGATTCCGGAAACGATTAAACTGCTTAATGATTACTGCCATGCCCCGGTGTATCGCACCCGCGATAACGGTCAGGGTTCAGGGGTTATTGGCGGCGTTGTCTATGATACTTTTTATGAATCACAGTTAGCGGGTAAGCGTATTGTGGATGTGATTATCAATCATCATGATATTTCCAAAATGCGTCTTTTTACCAATACGCACCATCAAATTGAATTTGATGCCAATATTCTCAAGAAATATCATCTTGATCAGCACGTTTTACCGACAAATACACACTTTTTAAATCAGCCGGATAACCTAAATAGCTTTACGTTCACGTTAATGGCGGGGATTGCGATTATTGTGGCTTTAATTCTTCTGATGATTATGGAAGAACGCAGTTATTATGCCTATGAGAGATCGATTACCCATCTGGAATATCTTAATCATCATGATGATTTAACGAATATGTACAGTCGCGCTTACGCCATTGAGATGTTAGAAAAAGCCTGCCTCAAGCATGATGGGACATTGGTGATGCTGGATCTTGATAACTTTACAATGATCAATGATACCTATGGTCATGACAAAGGGGATCTGGTCATTAAAGAAGTTGGGACTCGTCTCAATAACTATGGCAAAGCCTATGGTCTTTTCTGTGCTCGTTTAAGTGGCGATGAATATCTTGTTTATTATGATCATGTCATTGATTCCGAAGAATTAAGGCACTTACGTCGGGCGATTACCCGCGATATGAATATTGGTCATGATCAGGTACATATTGGGGTATCCCTTGGCGCTGCTTTACATCAGCGTGGCATCACTGCTGGTGAACTTATGATCAATGCGGATGTGGCTTTAGCCCATGCCAAACGCGAAGGAAAAAATACAATGGTCTTCTATAATAATGCGATGAAAGAAAATATCACGGAAGAAGAACGCATTAAAGAATACTTGATCGAAGCGCTGCGTCATGATGGCTTTGAAATGGTTTATCAGCCTAAAGTGGATCCGTCAAATGATTTAGTTATTGGCTATGAAGCGTTAGTTCGCTTAAAAGATCGCCGTTACTCACCTGATATCTTTATTCCGATTGCGGAAAGCAATGGTCTTATTAGTGAATTGTCACGGCAGATTACCGAAAAAGTCATCAAACAATTAGCCCTCTGGCAAAAAGCGGGAGAAAAGCTTTATCCGGTATCCATTAACTATTCGCCCGCGCAGATTTATGATCGCGGTTATGTGGCTTATTTAGCGCAGACATTATCAAAATATCATATTGATGCGCGTTATCTTCGGGTTGAAATCACCGAAAGTCTGATGATGGAGGATATGAGTGCCGCGAATAAGCTCTTTGAAGATTTTGCACATTTAGGCATTTTAACACTCATTGATGACTTTGGAACGGGATATTCATCTTTAAGCTATTTAATGCATTTACCAATTTCGATTGTGAAAATTGATAAATCCTTTATTGATCATTATCTAGTGCCAGGAAAAGAATCTTTTATTGAAAATATGATTAAGATGCTCAAAGACCTCGATAAACTGATTGTTGTAGAAGGGGTCGAAGAAAAATGGCAGAAGGATAAGCTCAATGAATATGGCGTCGATGCCATTCAAGGGTATTTCTATTCTAAACCATTATTGCCAGATGATGTTCTCATTTTCCAGCATCAGCATCAATAAAAAAGGTTCTCAGGCAATTTATGAAGGCAAGTCAAATACGATGCAATGAGATATGAGAAGAAGAAAATCATTAATCTCCTCGTTTTATGTGTTGAGATGAGAAAAGGGCTTGCTTTCATCTTTTTTTTACCTTTCTTAGGAATTTGATAAACTGAGCAGTTTGGTTTTGTTGATGTAATCTCAAGTAAATTACATTTCAGGTACTTCAAAAAACTTAAGAGTAAACCCCATATTTATAGAGAATTAAAAGGAGAAGCGTGCGCTTCTCCTATTTGATTTCCACAATATCTTTTAAAGCCCGTTTTGGGACATAGAAATGTGCATGATCATCCATGGTGTAGTTGATATTATTGTCTTGCATATCGACAATTGTACTTTCACAAGCAGGATGTCCTAAGGCGATGACTAAGCGAGGATTTTCCTCTTCTTTTAAGGCAAGAAGTTCACTGACTTTGGCAGGATTATGCGACGCAAAGATACAGCTGGCAAGGCCTAAATCAGTGGCACTCGTCATAATCGTATTGGCCGCGATCCCGGCATCGATATCAGTGAGGCCGCCTTTTTGATGTTGGATGATGACAAGATAAAGCGGCGGGTACTGATCATCGGCAGGGGTACCTTTGCCATCGGGCAAAGCTGCCGCCCATTTGAGTAAATGATGCATAGCTGACACTTTCTCTGGTGATTTCACTACGACATAAGTTAAGGTCTGGGCATTGCGTCCGCAAGAGGCGATGCGACAGTTTTCTAGGATCGTTTTCAGCGCTTCATCGCTGACAGGTTCCTTAGTAAAGCGACGAATGGAACGGGCTTTACGATACAACGCGTTTAGATTCATGTGATTTCAACCTTCTTTCTAAAGGGAGAGTGGATAAAATGACGGCTGTAAAGATGAGGGCGCAGCCAATGATATTGGTCAATGACATCCGTTCACCAAGTAAGAGAGCACCAAAGATCGCCGCAAAAACAGATTCTAAGCAGAGAATCAGCGAAATGCCTGAGGCGTTGCCGTTTTTCTGAGCCACGATCTGCAGTGTATAAGCGACGCCGGTGGACATGATGCC
>OCTW011454550.1_pt1 | contig 11698 bp, 9 predicted proteins | sample 1539671 | NCBI WGS metagenome assembly OCTW01 (sample SAMN02144230, study PRJEB22623) | gut metagenome | biome: sheep rumen | host: Ovis aries | place: New Zealand | reverse complement strand
GAACTCCTTACCCTCGAGCGGAATGGGGGAGGGGCCCCATTCCGCCCAAGTCAGCGACAACGTCAGTTTACAATCAAATTTAAGCGACAACGTCAGTTCAGAACCAAAAACTCAAATGATTGCGGGTTCCAAGGGGCTCAGCCCCTTGGCGGGGTCTGGGGCAGAGCCCCAGAAAAAACCGGGGTCTGGGGCAGAGCCCCAGAATAACATTGCTTGGTTTGACTCCCTAGATAACAACGATCTCGTCGCGCAGCGTCGTCAGATGAGTGCGCAGCGCAGCGAGGATTTTCTCAAGGCGTTTGTCGATTATCTTTCCGAATGGCAGAGCATTTATGGTGAAATTGCGATTGTCGCCCATTCGAGCGGCATGATCGAGCGTCTCAAAGCATTATTTCGCCCGCTGTCCATCCCGGTTCAGGTTTCGACCAAGCCCTTCGATTGCACGATCGACCGCCAGCCCCCTGCGCGCGGTGTCACGCTCTATCAGGGTAATCTCTCGTCGGGCTGCCGTCATGCGCTCAAATCCCTTGCGATTATTACTGAATCCGAAATCTTTGGCGTTAAAACCCAGCGCAGTGCCGCCAAAAAACTCGACGATCACCATGTTCTGACTTCATTTAGGGATCTCAAAGCCGGCGATTACGTCGTCCATTCGGATCACGGCATTGGCCAATACCAGGGCCTCGTCACGCTTACGGTTGGCGGCATTACCGGCGATTTCCTACATATTACATACGCCGAGAGCGGCAAGCTCTACATTCCGGTGCAGCGCCTCAAGAGTGTCCAAAAATATGCGGGTGCCGAAAAACCAACGCGACTCGACAAGCTCGGCGGCGGTGCCTGGGAACGCACCAAAGAAAAAGTCCGCCAGAACGTCAAAAAACTCGCGATAGACCTCATCGATCTCTATGCCAAGCGCCAAAGCCGCACGGGATTTGCATTCTCCGAGCGCGATCCTTTCTTCCAGGCATTCGAAGACGATTTCCCCTACGAAGAGACCCCGGATCAAGCCAAAGCCATCGAAGCTGTACTCGCCGATATGCACAAGCCGCGCCCGATGGAACGCCTGATATGCGGCGATGTCGGCTTTGGCAAAACAGAAGTCGCCATGCGCGCCGCGATGCGCGCGGTACTCGACGGCAAACAGGTCGCCGTCCTCGTGCCTACGACGATTCTGGCCGAACAGCATTACGAAAATTTCCTCAAGCGATTCGACACGCATCCCGTACACATCGAATCGCTCAATCGCTTCCGCAAACCCAAGGAAGTCAAGCAAATCCTGGCCGATCTCGAAGTCGGCAAAGTCGACATCGTCATTGGCACGCACCGCCTGCTCTCGAAAGATGTTGTCTTTAAAAACCTCGGCCTCCTCGTCGTCGACGAAGAACACCGCTTCGGCGTTGCCCATAAAGAGAAAATCAAAAGCCTCGCCAATGGCATCGACTGCTTGACGATGACGGCGACCCCGATTCCGCGTACATTCCAGATGTGCCTCGGCGGCCTCAAAGACCTCTCGGTCATCGAAACGCCCCCGAGCGACCGACTCGCCATTCACACGCTCGTCGCCAAAATGTCCGACAACCTTATCGCCGAAGCCATCGAAAACGAACTCGCCCGCGGCGGCCAGGTCTATTTCCTGCACAATCGCGTCGAAGAATTGCCCCAATATTTCGACCGCATCCAAAAACTCGCGCCAAAAGCCCGCATCGCCGTCGCCCACGGCCAGATGGACGAAAAAGACCTCGAAAAAGCGATGTTCAGCTTCATCCATCACGAAGTCGATGTCTTGCTGTGCACGACGATCATCGAATCGGGCATCGACATTCCCTCGGCGAACTGCCTGATTGTCTCGCATGCCGAGCGCTTTGGCCTGGCGCAGTTGTACCAAATCCGCGGCCGCGTGGGCCGGTCGTCCGAACGCGCCTACTGCTATCTGCTCACGAGCCGCGAAGAATTGAGCGACATCGCCCGCGAACGCCTCTCGGCCATCGAACGCCTCACTGAACTCGGGTCGGGCCTCGAAATTGCCTATCTCGACCTCGAAATGCGCGGCTGCGGCAATATTCTTGGCGCCGAACAGAGCGGCAACATCGCCTCGGTCGGCCTCGATATGTACGCCGAACTCATGCAGGAAGCCGTCGAATCGCTCCAGGGGCAGGCGACCGACTTCAACGTCGAATCCGAAGTCAATCTGCCGCTCTCGGCCTATCTCTCCGAAGATTATATCGTCGATGTACAAATGCGGCTCCTATTCTACAAACGCCTGGCCAATGCCGAAACCGTCGCCCAGCTCTACGAAATCTTTGGGGAAATACTCGATCGCTTCGGCCCGGCCCCCAAAGAAGCTTATAATCTCAAAGATACATTCGAGCTCAAAATTATGTTGTCCGATCTCAAAATTAAGTCGATGGATGCCAATTATACATCGATTATACTCGACCTCGGAGACAATTCGCGCCTCGATCCCGCCAAACTCGTCAGCCTCATTACGATGCATCCCAAACAATATACCATTCGACAGGATAAAAAACTCGTCCGCTATCTGACCAAATCTGAATCCGAAGCCCTCACCGAAACTGCCGCCGTCTATCTGGATGAATTAAAATCACGGTGTTATTAATATATATTATTTTATGGGCGTGCCTATGCGCAGTGGAGACGTGTCGTGACACGTCTCATGCGCATACGGCAACGCCAGAGACGTGTCACGACACGTCTCTGCATCGGGCTATGCGCCAATCGCGCCGTGCGGACCGCACGGCGCGATTAGGCGCATACGCCCTTTTGCGCGCGGCTATTGGCTTTGCCAATACGCCGCGCGAACCTATTTTACACGACCCAAATCATGATATCCACATGGCTCATGATCCTTTCTTTCCTTCAATTTGCTGGATGTAATATTCACGCTCTGAATCAGGGATTTTTAAAGTGTCAACTAAAACAGGGATAGGTCAAGATCAAGCGGTATGTAAAATCGTAGAAGCGAGCCGTATGCGCCGAAGGCGCATAGGCGAGCGGTGCAGGCGTATCGGCCACAGGCCGATAGCCGCGCCTCATACAAAAAAATATCAATACAATTGTCTATCTTACCCGTTTCCACTCGCGGTTATTGAATGCCGCATTTTCGTTGGGATTGAAGCTGCCGCTGTCCATGTACATAATTTCATTGTCGGAATTAATCCAAGCGTGATCGTAGCGATTGTCGATATACATTTCGCCGCCGTTGGGATTATCGACGCGATCGACGTCTTTGATATATTCATCCCATTTGTCGAGCATGGAACCGGAACCTGAGCTGCCGGAGCCGCCGCCGCCCATGACGCGTTTGTGATCGCGGTCGGATTTTTCGAGGAAATCATTGAGGCGCTGATCGCTGTCGCGCATATTCTGCAGGTGGCGTTGTCGGATAACTTCCCATTTTTGATTGGCGGCTGCGATGGACTGCTGGGTCAGGATTTGCGCGGTTTCCTGGCGCAGTTTGAGGAAATTCTGATTGAATTCGAGTGTTTTGAGGGCAGTCTCGGTGATTTTTTCGAGTTTTGATTCGGTGCCGACAGGGCCTCCGAACGAGACGCCGGAGTTCATTTCGGCGGTATGAATGAAGCCCATGCCGGACTGCATTTCGACGATGTCCAGTGGAGCGAGGTAAATGACGTAATAATCCTTGCCATCGCGGGTACCTTTGACCTTGAGTTTGTAGTTCACGCATCGAATGTCGCTAAACCGCATGCCCATGGCTGCACCCTGCTGTATATGATTTTGCTGTCTTTGGGCGGCGTCGGGAGCCTGTTCATACAAAGCCTCGACAATTTGTACATTGCTCAGATTGTAATCATGACTGGCACCCGGAAGAAACAACTTTTCCCCCAGGGTGTTTGGGTTGAGCATGGGATTTTGGTCGATTTTGCCCTGACCTCCGAATTGTATATTGGATGACATGAGAAACTTCATGGTGGCATCGGGCGAAACTGCATAAATATAGAAGAAATGGGGGGCCGATGGATTTTGTGGATTCCATACGGATTTGCCGCCCGTCATCCAGCCTGCGGGCGGCTTGTACTGCAGGACTTGCTCCATCGTCTGTGGATCGACGAGTTTGTACAGGTCTGCTTTCTTTTTGGTGGGTTTGGCCTCGGCTTCATTCGTCAGAGAGGGGACGATATTACCGAGCTGGGAAGGGCTGTCTTCGGTGTTTTCTGCCGAATTGAAGAGATTGCAGCCGGTCATTACAGAAATGACAAAAGAGATGGTACAGATTGATACCACATACATGAATAAATGCTTTTTCATTTTCCTTTCTCCCCTGCTTGTCCTGTTTCCTTTCTCAATTGGTCTGCGATGCAAATGCCTTTTTCTTCATAAGCCTTTATGCAACGTTCATAGAATGGCTGGTTGAATTCGTCACAACACCTGACGTCTGGAGGAGGTCCGTAGATATCAGGTGGCGGACCATAAAGCTTGGGTGAGTCGCAGCCATCTAATGACAAACCGATCCCTGCGATTGATGTGATGGCACCGAGAATTGAGGTTATCGTTTGAGTCAATGATTTCATACGTTAGGAAAGTGGATTAAAAATGACCGCTGATGCCAATGCCGGACATTTCGGGCGTCATATAAAATTCTGGATGAAAGATAAAATCGCCTGCAATCTGAGTATTTCGCAGTGGGGCAAATTTTACGGCTTCGGCAATGAGCAATGCAATACCTGTAAGGGTGAATAGGGTTCCAATACCCGTTAGAGCATCTCCTGTAGTGACTCTTACATCATAATAATTTTTGTTGATAGGCTTAGATTCTCCAATACTATCGAATTTGTTTTTTTTGTCGTTATATTCAAATCCATAATAGAGCATTACTGTGATTCCCGCAATTCCCATTGCCAAACCAGTGCCAAATAATCCCCAGCCGAAGCCTTTATAGAGTTTGGACTCTCTTTGCATATCCATCAGGGTTTCTTTATAAAACTCATAATTCTCGTAGTTTTGCTCAGCGGTATTTTCTACTGTGTTTGTTGTGGTATTTAAAACGACATGGCTGTTTTGGGGCTCGGCATCCAGGGCAAAGGCAGCATTTGTACAAAGCAGGAGAAAAAAACATAATGATATAACCTGGATAACTAATTTCATATTGTTTCTCCTGCTCAGTAGCGTTCCTATGAGGATGTATAAAATGCTGTTCGACAACCGGGGCTGCAAAAATCGAAGTTGTATGGGCTTTTTTGTAACAATTGGTCGAATCGTTTTTGTCCCTTACTAATAGTGTTTAATTGCATAAATCATAGATATTACCATCAACAGAAGCCCGTAGGGCTTCAAGGTTAGTCGGGGGATCGATGGAATCCCCCAAAAACGAACTCCGTAGTGGTTCCACAAAATATCTCTTACATTTGCAATTCAATAGTTTGGCAGGTGGGATGCCGGGGATATATGGAATCCCACCTTTGTAATGCCTATTAATCGTCGTAGTGATATTCGTAGGTTTCGGGATATTTGATCATGCGTTCCCAGAGTCGGTTGGCCTGTTCCTGGGCTTCTTTGCGGATTTGGTCGATATCGCCGTGAACGAGCTTGCGATCGCGGACGACGACCTTGCCGTCGACGACGGTATGGCGGACGCCCTTGTCATCGACGATGCGCAGGTCGGCAACCGAGGATTTTGTAGAGCGACGGCAGTTGTGAACGTCGTTGAGCGGACCGAATTCTGCGTCGAAGAAATCGCCCATCATGCGCCATCCGCTGTAGAGGCGGTGGTCGATATTGATGGGATCATCGCCGTTTTCAAGGGCGAGTTTGCGACCGGCATCGCGTTCGACGATCATGTCACCGGACCAGCCATCGACGCCGAGGGCAACTTTTTGTGCATAATTGAGATTGTATGGCCAGCCGACCTGGTTGCCGTTGTTCGAGCGCGGATTCTGTACGAACCAGAGGCCTTGATCTGCACCGCGTTTGGTTTCTTCGGAGGACATGTGGATGCAGTGAATGTAAATCGAATTGGGAACGATGCAACCGAGTTTTTCGAGGCGATCGATGGGGGATTTGAAGCCGCGTCGCATGGCATCTTCGACGTCTGCGGCACCTTCGGCGACGTGGACCTGAATGCCGACGCCGAGTTCGCGGGCTTTGTCGCCGCAGTATTTCACCGTGTCATCCGAGCATGTGAACTGGGCATGCAGGCCCATCGTGCCTTTGACGAGGGGGCGTTTGTTTTCTTTGACGAAGCGGACGCATTCGTCGATGCCGCGTTTGCCTTCTTTTTTGCCATAATTGCGGTCGGTCGCGCCGTAGCAAAGGATGCCGCGTGCACCAAATTCTGCGAGGCCGTCGGCGAGGACATCGAGCGATCCCTCGATAAAATCAGGGGATTCGTGGTGATCGACGATCGACGTCGTTCCCTGAAGCAGGCATTCTGCGGTATAGACGCGAGCTGATGCACGCAGGATGTCTCTGTCAATTGCACGGTCAAGACGCCACCAGACGCGCTCGAGAATCTGAGTGAAATTCTCGGGGGCATTTTTGGGGGCAGGCATGCCATAAGGGCAAAGGGCGCTGTACATGTGCGTATGTGCACATACCCACCCGGGGAGAATCTCTGCATCTTTGGCTTCGAGCACTTCGCAGATATCAACTTTGGGGGCATTCTCCTCTTTGCCATAGAAAATGACTTTGCCATTATCACAGATTGCGATGTTACCTTTCTTGTCTGGACCGATTTTAAGAACTGACATGGGATTCTCCTTTGTGAAAACAGTGTATGAACAAAAAAATTTCGCAACCAATGTTGCGGATGTTTGGATTTTTTTTAACAAACGGATTTGTTCGCAGCTAACGCTGCTCACAGTTTAATTTTTTTAACAAACGGATTTGTTCGCAGCTAACGCTGCTCACTTTTTAGAACTCATGCCTCCATGTTAAAGATTAATCCTTAGGAGTTGTAAAAAAACTAACCACTAACCACTAACCTCTCAAAACGCGAAGGCTGCAGCCTTGGGCAAATCCGTTTGTAAAAAATGACACATTACAAATTAAAATGGGATTTCGTCGTTCGTGATGCCCTCGCCACCGAAAGCGTCGGGCTCTGGGGCTGGCGCGGATGGTGCTGGTGCACTGTACGTCGGAGCGCTGTTGTATGACGGTGCGCTGTTGTATGCAGGCGTGTCGTACATGTTGGGGTCAAAATTGCCTGCGCCCATGCTCTGGCCTTCGTTTTTGCCGAGGCTTTGTACGGTATTTGCAATAATATCTGTCGTATAGCGGGTTACACCGTCCTTTTCGTACTGACCATAGGAGATGCGGCCTTCGACGTAAACGAGCGAGCCTTTGTGCAGGTAATTGCGGACAAAATCGGCCTGACGGTCGAAGCATACGATGCTGTGCCAGTCTGTTTTTTTATTCTGCCCAAATCCTGTGTCCGTGGCCAGTCTGAATCGGCATACGGTTTTGCCGCTCTGAGCTGCTTTGATTTCGGGCTCGGCACCTAATCGACCAACTAAAATCGCCTTATTGATCATTTAAAACTCCTTAAACAAAAAAAAGACGCCCTTTAATTTCTTTCGTAAAAAGACGTCTCAAAATATCATTTTTATCCCCCATTGACTACACGCAAATGAAGCAAAATCCTGAAGGATTTGGGGTGGATGTGAGTGAGTGGGGGGTGTGTAGGTGTGTTGTGTAATTTAAAATCGTCTTCCGGTTTCGGCATAAACTTTCATGAGTTTAAAAAGAAAATAACCGCCGCCGATGAGCATGATGGGAACCCCAATAAGCCAGGTCAAAAAGTACCCAATGACGCCTCCGCCAATCAGACTTCCTGCGATACCCAGTTTTTCAGGTGTTCCGGTTGGTCTTTTTTGTAAACTCGAACCCATAATACACTCCTCTTCATTCAAATATCATCGCCATGGATGATGGCCATTTTTCTATACATTGCGAATGTGATAGCACAGCTTTTTGATGTCTGTGGCAACGATCCAGTATTCTATCACAAGAGGGGATAATCTCCAAGCAAATGTGGCGCGGCGTATTGCAAATAGCCGCGCCTGAGGCGCGTATGGCCGCCTGCGGCGGCCATAGCGGCGAACGCAGGCCGTGCCGTAGGCAGGCCGCGTCCATTTATTAAGGCACATCTTATTAATTAAGGCACATCAGGATTTTGGGATATCCAGTTGCGTGCATCCGTGGCGTAATCGGAATCTGGATATTTTTCGGTCAGCTGGGACAAAACTTTTTTTGCCGAGATGGGATCTTTGAGTTTGAGGTAGCTGTGCGCCAGCAGAATATGGGCTTTGGGCGTCACTTCGGCATCGGGATATTTTTCGACAAGTCCCGTCAGGCGATTGATGGCACCCTGATAGGCTTCGTTTTTGAAGTTGTATTCTGCGACGTAGAGCTCATGATTGGCGAGTCTTCGCTGAACTTCGGCAAACTGCTCGCGCGCTTTGGGTGCATTGGGATCGTCGGGATAGCGGCGCAGGAAGCTGCCCAGAGCGGTTTCTGCCTGAGTCGTCGATTTGCGATCGCGCTGCCATGGATCGGGCAGGATGAAGAAATTGCTCGGCATGAGTTCATAATAACAGTTGGCGGCCTGATATGTCGCATAAGCGACATCGGCGTGCGCGGGATACGTGCGCACAAAAGCCTGATAGGTCACGGCTGCCTGGGCGTAATCGCCGCTTTCGCGGTAGGCATCGGCTATGCGCAAATCGCATAGAGTTGCCCAGCGCGTCGCATAAGGGTATTTGAGCTTTATCGCATGGAAATCTTTGATGGAATCTTCGTAAGACCCGCTTTCGAGCGTTTGGACGGCGCTGCGGTATGCCGCTTCGGCCTCGCTGTTGGGCTCGCCCTTAAAGACGGTCTTTTGTGTAGTGCCACAGCCGCTCAATGCGAGTGCCAATAAGAGAATTCCAATGCGTTTCATGCCATAGTCCTGGTTAAATAATCATCCCTTTGTCGTTGATGCGGAATCCATCGGGCAATTTTTCTGAAACTGCCGAACGAAGTGCCTCGTCGACTTTCCATTCTTTGTCACGAAATGCCGTTGCGATCAACGTTAAAACGCGCTGGCTCGTTTCTTCGGTCAGGCGTTTGGCTAAAGCCTCGATGCCGGCTGGATGTGCCTGCTCGATGACCGTATCGGCTGTTACAAAGCGGATGGTTTCATTCTGGTCGCCGAGGTAGGGCAGGATGGCCAGGCAGATGCTCTCTTCTTTAAACGATTTCGAGATGAGCATGAGCTGTTCTTTGCGTTCGGGATCGCGCACGTATTCGGGGCCAATCGTGTTGAGAAGCTTGACGATGAACTCGACGAGTTCTTCGTGCGTCAGCAATTCGGCGAGTGTCCGGTATGGCCAGTTAAAATCCTTGTCGTTGTTGAGCAGATATCTTTTGAGCGGCTCGATGCTTGCCTGACCGAGATTGACGAGGTACGTTTTGACGAGATTTTTTTCGTCTGCATCGTATGTGCCATTATCGCAGTGCACGGTAAAGCGCTCGATGAGGGGTTCTGGTGCAAGTTCTGGCCCGAGGGCGGCTAATTGATCGATGGCATAGCGGCGGTCATCCTGGTGACCGTACATATTGAGAATGCGTTTTCTGAGCTTTGCGGCTTTTTCCTGCGGCGTTGGCTTTAAAAATCGGCGTATGGCGTCTAAAAAAGACATGTAAGTTTCTCCTTCACAATAGCGCAGGTCGGTTGCCTGCAAAACGAAAGGCAATCTAAACGCAGGTGCAAAAATATCAAATGTTTTTTGCTTCGTTCGCGTTTATTCTTCTTCGCCCGTAAATGCGCCGGAATCCATCCATCCCTGAAAAACGTCCATAATCTGTTTTGCCTGTTTGGCCGACGTGAACTTAAATTTGGATTGCGAACGGTATTCGCCATTTTTTTTCTGGAAGCGGTCAATTCGAGCTTTGGGTGCGCCCCATGCGCCTTTGCGGCGGTCCCATTCTACGAACAAAAACATGATCGTCGTCCAGGCACCTTTGGAGAGCACCTGCTTATCGAGCTGTTTAATGATTTGCTGGCCGTCTTCGTCCGTATAGTCGATCGTAATTTCATCAATGGTAGAAGCCATAATAATCCTTTAAATAGAAAGAAGAGAGACGTTCCATGGAACAAGAGAGACGTTCCTTCGAACGTCTGTACTGGGATGGTGCTGATAATATGTGGGCGCGGCTATCGCTTTGCGATACGCCTTGCGCCGTGCGGCTATCTCCCCGAGAGACGTGTTACGACACGTCTCATCGGGTTCAATACGCCGCACAAATAATATGCTATTCCTTGTCGTAGGTATAGTGCAAGACTGCATCGGTCAGAGCATCCACGAGTTTCGCGCGATTGGTGGCAGTCACGGTCTCGATGCCCTCCCGCGCGTGGGATAAAAAGGCGAGTTCCAGTACGACAGCAGGGACCTCTGCCCGGGTCAGGACCGTATAATCACCGGGTTTGACGCCGCGATCGAGTACAGCGAAACGGTGGCGCATCGAGCGATTGAATTTTTCGGCCATGCGCATGCTCAGTGCGCCAGCATGCTCGCGCTGAGTGCGGATTTCATCGGTGATTTCTGTTCCGGCTTTGTTCATGTCGGCTTCCCAAAAGTCACCGACCCAAAAGCTTTCAAAGCCGATGGCTTCGGGATTTGTCGAACTATTAAAATGCAGACTTAAAAAGAGATCTGCGTGAACGCGGTTGGCAACTTCGATGCGCTCTGCCAGTGACATCGCGACATCGCGTTCCCTTGTCAGGATGACCTGGGCGTCGGGCATGGCCTTTCGAAGCCGATCGGCGAGCATGAGCGCAACCTGTAAAGTCAGATGTTTTTCGTGAATTTTGGCGACCCCTATTGCGCCTTCATTCGTGCCGCCGTGCCCGGGATCGATGACGATGGTTCTAACGGGGCCTGGCAAAATGGGGGCAGGGACTGCTTCGGGCGTCTCTTCGGCAGAGACGTCGATGGGGGCTGGTTTCTGTACCTCTGCGTTTGATTCCGTCTCGATAACGCGTTTGGCGCCTGCACTCGGTGTGTTGGTACTCTGGGCTTCAAAGCGCATGCTCGGGGGTTCTGCCTGCACCGGATGACTCAGAAAACCCGCGCCAATGGCTGTGAACAATCCTAGTATGATAGAGAATCTCGTTTTCATGGTAACCTCTGTCCATTGCCTTTATTTCAGGCAACAATAGACTATGAAATTGAGGCAGAGAGGCAACTTTTGGGGGAATGGTGCATTCGGGACAGAAGGCCTCATGTTGTAATCTAAAGGACTTGGGGTGAGTTAACCTGGGCATCAGGCAGTAGGCAGAAGGCATCAGAAAGTATTCATTAGGGCAAGGGGCGATTTTTGAGAACAGGTTGGGCACTGTGTTTAATAAACTCCTGCCTGAGGCCTAATGCCTTGGCATTGTAGAGACTTGGAAAAAAACTCAGCCAACAGCTGAGTAGTATCGATTTTAGGTTACTGCTCAGCCGCCAGCCTTGTTTGTTTTAACAAACGGATTTGTTCGCATCTAACAATGCTCACTTATTTAGTACGGATGTTAGCAGTTTTTGTAGGGGTTGAGGTTAAAGTCAATACAAATACTTTAAAGAGATGGGGGAGGGGGCCCATCGAGAGAAGTATTGGCTGGGGTTATGAAAAGTAATGAAAAAGCAATAAATGATTGAGGATTCCAAAGGGGCCGAAATGAGCACCGTCCTGT
>OCTW011616147.1_pt1 | contig 11699 bp, 8 predicted proteins | sample 1539671 | NCBI WGS metagenome assembly OCTW01 (sample SAMN02144230, study PRJEB22623) | gut metagenome | biome: sheep rumen | host: Ovis aries | place: New Zealand | reverse complement strand
TTCTGGCTAATCTCGTAGGTCCTGCCATCTGACGACGGAGTATTGTCATCATTAGAACAGCCCACCAGCAACTGGCCGCAAAGCAGGATAGCAGCTAACATCCATGTTGATTTTCTCGTCATATTCTTTAATTTGTTTTAATTTACTGCACAAAGATAGGCTTTTATTTTTAATCATGCCTGGAAGTACGCAAGTTTAATATTATTTGTTGTTCCCAAACGAAGATTGTGTCCTCAAAAAAAGCAATCTGTTTGCCCCCAAGCCCCACTTTTTTCATAAAAGGAGGAATGAAATAAGGATTTTTTATGTACTTTTGCATCTGGTTTAATTAATCTTTTCAAAAATGGAATATCAGAAGATTGACAACGGGTCTGACAAATTGCCTATTATTAATAAGGTAGAAAGCGGAATGCCTCGCTGGCTGATAGAAGCGGGATTTGTGCTGATGATAGCACAGGCCGTCTGCAACGAGCAGCACCTGTGCGACTGGATTGAGGGCAACGGCTTGGAGATTCCCCGCTCCATTATCTTCGTACTGGGCGACATCATCCTGTTCTATGCGATGATGCGCGGCATGAAACCCCTACGGCATCCCTACACATGGATGTGGTGGCTGCTGATAGTGCTTAACGTAGCCGGCGACCTGACCTATATGGTACCTTACTCTACAATCAATCTGGCACTGGCCGTAGCTCAGCCTTTGGCATACCTGCCGCTTGGTGTCTCCATCGGCTGTTTCTATCGCGGAAGACTGCAGTGGGTGGGCATCCTCATGGTAGCATTCATGGTGACAATCATCATCTTCCCCATCATGTTCTACAAATTCATACCCTTTGAGCTGATAGACGCTGTGGCCATCTTCACGCAGATAGCAATGGCTTGGACTATGCGCAAGATGCTTATTTAACTCTCACCACTTCGTTGAGATTGTTCTGACGGTATTGAGCGGGGGTAATGCCTATGCGCTTCTTAAACTCCGTTTGGAACGTAGAGCGTGACACGAAGCCGGCCTCCTTGCCAATGGCTTCCATCGACCACTGGGGATTCTCCTTAATGAGTTCGCAAGAATAGAGAACGCGCTTCTCCGTGAGATAATCGTAGAGACGTTCGTAACGATCGGAGTCTTTCAGCAACTGCTTGATTTTCTTCTGTGTCAGCCCTAACCGCTGCGCCATGCCTTTCAGGTTGAGGTCGGGATCGGTGAAAATATGGCTTTCGGTCATCTGCACATCCACCCATGCACGAAGCTCGTCATCGGTCATCCCCTTGATGTCGTTGATGTTCTCACGCAACGATTCTGTCTCATCCTTTAGCTCCGTTATTTTTACATTATCCACTAACCGTTCTTTCAGTTTGGTCAAGGTCTTTTGTTGCTCCTCAGTCTTCTCCCGCAGCGAACAAAGCGTCTTGGCCTGAATAGTATATTGTTCCTGAAGTTTCTGCTGTTTCTTCTTCTGACTTTCCACCTCATCTGCCAACAAACTGTTTTCCCGAACCACTTTGTTGGTCTGTTTATACGTCAAAAAGAGACTGATAGCGCCGGCTACCAGAAAAGCAAAAAACACAGCAGTTATTAGTAATGTACTTCCTACCATAATTGCAATTTGAGTACAAATGTATCTCATTTTTTCCAAACACGGCATTAAAGGACGGGAAAAAATCGAAAATTGCTGTCCCCAAAACTTTATCATGTCCCCAAAGGACAAACTGGCGGCCCTTTCATGTCGTCTGTGGCTCGATGCACGACATAAAGATAGCGTGGAATCGTCGCTGTCCGCTCCACCATCTGAGGCCCTGGAAATTGCCTATTGAAAATGAACAGACAACGTCAGAGCCCACGCCGATATGAATATAGTAACCCCTTATACCGATGATATGAAAGAGCATACCCTGCCCTTTCTCACATCTGCTAAAGGGATGCGTATAAACACATCCCGCAGGCGCTTCGTTGCTTCGTTCGATATTCCAATGTTGAATTTCCAGATTCCAGATGGTTCGAACAGAGCGCAGATTAGCGCCTTCCCTATGTTTGAACCTCGCTGCAACCCACCCTCCTCAGGGGATTGTTGTGCCCTTTGGCTTCGGCGTGCGCTCGCACCTGTGTCCTGCTGTGGTGGACACGTCCATCGGTGCATTCAATCTTTTTATGCAAACACGCGTGCATAGTCGTGCTATTTAGCCTCCGACGGTTCCTGTCGTGGCTGCTCTACGAACATGCGGCTGGAGTCGACGATGAAGGTGCTCATCTGTCCGTGGGTATCCTCGTCGTCAAGATACTCCATGAGGTTGACTTCGCCGACGCTGGTAATCGAGAAATACGTCAGCTGGCGGGTCTGCCTCACCTTCTTGTCAGAAATCTTTGCCGGCTCGTAGATTTGCAGTTTGTCGACGGTCATGAAGCTGTCGTCAACAGAATAGAGCCACAGTTCATACTCACCGTCAGCCACGGCGACGGCCACCAACAGCAGGCGGGCGTGCATCATGTCGGGCAGAGCGATGGCCTTGGCCGCCGTGCGCCCCTCAACCTCCAGCAAAGCCATGATGCCCGGCGGTACCTCAGTATAATTAGGCAGAGTCTCCACGTAGCTCTCAGTATAGCTCAGTGGCAAGGGCTGTATGGCCAGGCTGTCGAAGAAAGCTCGCAGAGGATTGCCGTCGTCGAGCGTGATGCCTTGCCGCTTCAGCGCCTCTAACTGTTCCAGCGCCCTGACACTATCAATCTTATGCTGCAACTCCCCCGCCGACGGCCCACGGCCACCGCAACTCAAACACACCACTACTGCCAACGCAACTGCTATTAGCAAGCACCCCTTTTTTATCATCTGATTCGATTTTTCCATCACTTTTTTCCTAAACCTTCCCAAAAAGCATCACAGTCCGTCGAGCCTTTCGGCATACATAGCCACGGAGCGGTCATCGCGCTCGTCGTCGCCCATTTCCACGTGGGGATGAATATCGCCGAGCTCCAGGTTGACTCCTAGGCGCTGCAGGTGCTGGTTGGTATAGGTCAGCTGAACGCCGAAGAGGCAGATGGTCCACGAGATCTGCACCCAAAGCATAAACAGCGGCAAGGCGGCAAAAGAGCCGTAAATGGCGTTGTAACCTGTCACCCAGATTTGGCTGTAGACATAGAACAACTGCAGCCACTGCATGCCCACGCCGGCAATGATGCCCGGCACGATGGCACAGCGCCACTCCACATGCGTGTTGGGCATAGCCACATAGAGCCCGAAGAACAGCAGCGACATCAGCACGTAAGGCGCCAACTTGACCAGCCACCTGACGACGGAGCCCAGCATCAGCACGTCGGGCATGGCGCTGACGACGGTGGTCATGACCATCGACACGCCGGTGGTCACGATGATGAAGATGGGCAGCAGGAAGAAGGCGGCCAGGTAATTGGCAAACGAGCGGTAGATACTCCTCGAGTTGCTCACCTGCCAAATCTCGTTGAATGTTTCCTCAACGTTGTCGAGCAGCATCAGCACGGTATAGAGCATGAATATCAGGCCCACGCCAAGGAAGATGCCACTCCGGGTGTGTACCAGATAGCTGTTGACCCACCCTATAATCACCTCCGCAGCCTGGGGCTGCGAGGCCAGCAAGTCGCGGAACCACACCTCTATATATTTATTATAGCCAAAGCCGCGGGCAATGGCGAAGACTACGGCCAGTATGGGTACGATAGCCAGCAACGTGGAATAGGTCAGGGCCGAGGCCTTGGCCATTACTCGCTTGTCGAGAAAGAACTTGATGCTCAACTCCAGCGTCTTGTATATCCTATGTGCCAGTTCCTTCATAGCTTATCCTTATGCGCCGGCAACGGCTGCTTGCTTAGATAAAAAACGGAAAGCAGTGCTCCTGTAAGCCGGGTTCTGTGCCTACCATCCTTTTGCCCCGCAAGTAGCTTGCAGAACAGGCAATAGTCGGCGCCTGTCATTTATCTACGCCGTGAGTCACCCCACGGCTCCAGCATTCTACCCTCCATCGTGCTGTCTGTAGCCCTCAGGCCTCAACCCTCAGGCATACGCTCGGACGGACAGCCCTCAGACGATGGTTTACATGAACTTGCAGCCCCCAGCAGGCACAGCACGACTGTCGCCAGCCGCCTGGTGGTCTCTTACACCACCTTCTCACCCTTACCCCCGCGCCACAACCGGCAAATCTCGCAATCAGCCAGTCAGCGCGGAGGCGGTCGTTCTCTTCTGCCTTCACCTACTGTCGCCAGTAGCTTGCACTTTCACAAGTGGGGCGTCCTGCGCTGCCCGGACTTTCCTCTCGTGCCACCGAGGCACCAGCGACAGGCCGGAGCGCTGCTTTCCGACTGCAAAATTACTAAAAACAACTGATATGGCAAAGCAAAAGGGGCGTTTTTTATCAGAAGCTATTGTTTTACAAGCTTTCCCGGCTAAGCAACTACTTCTCTTACAAAAAAAAACCGGAAGTGTCGTCACGACAGTCCCGGCGTTCTAACTAACTTATTATCAACTATTCATTACTCATTCTGCATGCAAAGATACAAACTTTTCACTGATTGTTGTATCGATAAAGTGTAAAAAAATAACGTAAACGTTTGCGTAATTCAAAAATAATCCCTACCTTTGCAGCATGGCAAAGCACAGAACGTCACTCAAAGACCTTGCTCAGCAACTGGGCGTCAGTATTGCTACCGTCAGCCGTGCACTACACTCCTCGCCGGAAATCGGCAAGGACATGCAGGAGCGCGTCAAAGCGCTGGCCAAGCAACTCAACTACCGCCCCAACCCCTTTGCACAGAGTCTGCGCAAGGAGGCGCCCAAGGTCATCGGCGTGGTGGTGCCCAACCTTGTCACCCATTACTACGCGGCCGTGCTCGACGGCATTGAGGCCGAAGCCCGCGACGAGGGCTACAGTGTTATCAGTGCCAACACCCACGAGGACTGCCATAACGAGCAGGTTGCCATTGACAATTTCATTGGTCTCCACGTTGTGGGCATCATTGCCTGTCTGGCGCAAAACACCACAGACTACAGCCATTTTGAGGAAATCAGCCGCATGGGCATACCGCTTGTATTCTTTGGCCGCACATGCCTGACAGAGAAGTTCTCATGCGTCACGGCCAACGGCGACGAGGCAGCCCAACAGGCCACCCAACACCTCATCGACACAGGCTCGCGCCGCATAGCCTTCATCGGCGGCCCCAACCATTTAGACATGGTACGCCGCCGAAAGCACGGCTACTTAGAGGCCCTGCGCGAGAACCGCATCAACATCGACCGCGAGCTCGTGGTCTGTGACGCCATCGACTACGACGTGGCACTGCGCAACACCACTGCCCTGCTACAGCGTAGCAACCGCCCTGACGCCATCGTGGCCTTCAACGACATTCTCCTTTTTGCTGCATTCAACGCCATCAAGCAACAGGGGCTAAACATCCCCGACGACGTGGCAATCATCGGGTTTACCGACGATGCCCATGCCCAATACACCACGCCACGCCTGTCGGCTATCGAAGACCAGTCGTTTAAAATGGGACAGACGGCATGCCGCCTGTTGCTCGACAGCATCGCTGGCAACCAGAAAGTGCGCCACGAGATTGTACCCCAAAAATTGGTTATCCGCGAAACCTCAGCCAAACATTGCAAAGATAACTGAGTCCACCTGCTATAGCGGACTCATTCTTAAAAAAAGACGGCTCTGCGAGATTTTGTATGGGTAGCTTCGTTACGCAGGGTGGACTCTTCGTTAAAAAACAGAGAAAAACAAGAAAAACAGATAAGCATGGCCACAATAGCCCCATTCTGCCGTCCGCTCTACGTAATGCTCAAGCCCGCCGGGAGCCTATGCAATCTGGCATGCAGGTACTGCTACTATCTGGAGAAGCAGAAACTCTACCCCTTGGATAAGTCGAAAGTAATCAGCGACGACCTGTTGGAGGAGTTTATCAAACAGTTCATTGATGCGCAGACGATGCCGCAGGTGCTCTTCACATGGCATGGCGGCGAGACGCTGATGCGCCCCATCTCGTTCTACAAGCGGGCCTTGGAACTGCAACGGCGCTATGCCCGTGGGCGACAGATAGACAACTGCATCCAGACCAACGGCACGCTGCTGACCGACGAGTGGTGCACGTTCTTCAAGGAGAACAATTTCCTGGTGGGCATGTCGATTGACGGGCCGCAGGAGTTTCACGACGAGTACCGGCGCACCCGGACGGGCAAGCCCTCGTGGCGCGAGGTGATGCGGGGCATCCGCCTGTTACAGAAACACGGTGTGGAGTGGAACGCGCTGGCCGTGGTCAACGACTTCAATGCCGACTATCCGCTGGAGTTCTACCGATTCTTCAAGGAGATTGACTGCAAGTATATTCAGTTCACGCCCGTGGTGGAGCGCACGTGCGAGCGCAGCGACGGCCTGACACTGGCGCCGGGCATGCAGGAGGGCGGACGAGTGACCGACTTCTCCGTATCGCCAGAACAGTGGGGGCGCTTCCTCTGCACGCTCTACGACGAGTGGGTCAGGCACGATGTGGGCGAGGTGTTCGTCCAATTGTTCGACGCCACGCTGGCCAACTGGGCCGGTGTGCCGCCGGGCATTTGCTCTATGTCGGGCGAGTGTGGCCACGCCGCTGTGATGGAGTTCAACGGCGATGTTTACTCCTGCGACCATTTCGTCTTTCCGGAATACCGCTTAGGCAATATCCGCCAACAGACGCTGGCAGAACTGATGTACAGCGAACGGCAGAAGGCCTTCGGCCGCATCAAGAAGGACACGCTGCCCCGTCAGTGCCGCGAATGCCGGTTTCTGTTTGCCTGTCACGGTGAATGTCCGAAGAACCGTTTCGTGCACGACAAGTACGGTGAGCCGGGTCTGAACTATCTCTGTGCTGGCTATCGCCAGTTCTTCAACCACGTAGCCGCTGACATGGACTTCATGAAGGCCGAACTCGATGCCCAGCGTCCGCCCTCGAATATCATGCGACATCTTCACCCGCTTCCCGACGCTCCTAACCCTTGACGATTGAAACCAAGGCATACGACAGGGAGACACATCAATCATCGACGGTTTGATTAATGAACAGTTGCAATAGCAAATGGCAAGTGCTGAGGCTGTCACCCCTTTTTCAGGTTTTGTTTCACTATCCGGTTGGTCATGCCGATGGCACCTGTCGGGCAGACCAGCCGGCAAAGGTGGCAGCCCACACACTTAGTGCCTGCCAGACGGGGACGGCGGGTCTCGCTGTTGAAGACGATGGCCTGATGGCCGCCGTCACTGCATGATATCACACAGCGGCCACAGCCTACACACAGTTCCTGACTGAACTTGGGATAGACGATGGTGCCGCGATCCAACTGGCTGGGTGTCAGGAACGACGTCAGTTGCTCGCCCACCAGTTGCTGAAGTTCGGTGATGCCGCACTTCGCCATGTAGCGCTGCAGGCCGAGCACGAGGTCGTCGATGATGCGATAACCATACTGCATGACGGCGGTGCATACCTGTACATTGCTGCAGCCCAACTGCAGGAACTCCAGTGCGTCGCGCCAGGTCTCAATGCCCCCTATGCCGCTCAACTGGGGCCGCCAGGGCATCTCAGCCATCTCCAGCACGTAGCGCAGGGCTATGGGCTGTACGGCCCGGCCGGAATAACCCGATATGGTGCGCTGGCCTGTGACCTCGGACCCTATGTTCATCGTCACCGACTTGATGGTGTTGATGGCCGACAAGGCATCAGCGCCAGCCTGCAGCGAGGCCTCGGCAGGTTCGGTGATATGGGTGATATTAGGTGTCATCTTGGCAATGACCGGTATCTTGACGGCTCGTTTCACGCAGGCTGTATAGGTCTTCACCAGTTCTGCACTCTGGCCCACATCGCTGCCCATGCCCTTGCTCTTCATCTGCGGGCACGAGAAGTTCAGTTCCACGGCATCGCACCCTGCATCCTCGGCCATCTTGGCCAGGGCCATCCACTCGTCTTCGGTCTTTCCCATGATAGAAGCCACGACGACCTTGGTGGGATAGTCGGTCTTCAGGCGGTGCAGAATGTCAAAATCCACATCCACAGCGTTCTCGCTCAACTGCTCCATATTGCGGAACCCGTAGAAGTCGCCATGCGTGGCTGCCTGATGCATCGCGTCGAACCGTGGGGACACCTCGTGGATATCATCCATGCAGATGGTCTTGTAGAATACGCCGGCCCAGCCCAGGTCGAACGCATGGGCCACCATCTCATAGTTGGTGCATACGGCCGATGAGGCCAGGAAGAACGGATTCTCGCACCTGATGCCACAGAAGGTGATGCCCAGGTCGGGATAGTGGCTTTCGTCCACATCGTCTGCCGATATGCTGCGGATGAGTTGACGGATGCGGATGGGGCCGTTGTAGTGGATACAGGCCTGCTCGGCTCGTTCCAAGTCTTCATCACTACAGTCTTTCACCCATCGCAAGGCGGGCTTATGATTGTCGAAACGGATAGCACGGATGGCACGCGCGGGATCGCCTGTCAGGCAGGCTTGCGTACAGGGAGCGTCCAGGCACAGCAGGCAGCGGCCGGCCTCCTCGTAGATGTTGATTTTTCGTGTATTGGTATCCATATTGGCAAGTTTTTTGTTTTTTATGAGTAGTGTTAGCCGTAGTGACTGCTCTGTGAATCCCTCTATTAAATGCGTCTCGCGCGTAAGTTAAATAAAATTACTAACAAAATTAAACATGGTAGCTGAAATTTAATAAATTTTAAATTCAATTATACTTTATTTTGTTATCCACAATATTCCGATGAATGCGTATACCTTTTGCTATCAACGGCCAAGCCTGATTATTACGTGGGTTGCACGGCGCATCCCCACGCCTTGAAAAAAGAATCACCGAGCTCGCCTTGATAGCTGTCATGACCAAGAAATAAAAAAGTACACAACTCTTCACAACAAACATAACAAACTGGAAATAAAGTAGTTAATGTGAATAGTTTCGAGACAGGACTACCGTCGGCACTGGTTTTCGGGTTCTAAAAGATTTCGCCCTGTAAGGTTGGCTGCGAGATAAGATGCCGTAGGCATCAGATAGTGGTAGCCAGCCATGCAGCAACCCCTCTATGGGTTGCGAAATGGCTGGGAGAAATGTGTCAGGGAAAGACATGCCGTAGGTATGCGACAATGAGCCATCATCGCCTACCTGGCGGCAGGCTATCCTCACGATACGATTGTTACCAGCCATTTCGCCGTACCTACGGCACGGCTGCATAGCTGGCTACCACTATCTGATGCCTATGGCATCTTTCTGTGCTCTCAACCTTACCTTTGAAAAGAATTTTAGTTTGTTTTCTATCCGCCATCCGTCAGCAATTCGTATAATATGCTCTCAACCATGTGTTTATCGGCTGACGGATGGATGACGGATGACGGATGGGGTCGGAAAACAGAGTTTTGCATAAATATTCACTCAAAACGGCCGCTGTTTTTTTCAAAACGACCGTCGTTTTTTTCAAAACGACCGCTGATTTTTTCAAAACGACCGCCGTTTTTGCAGAGCCTCCGAATTCCTTACAAAACCCTCCGAAATCTTGACAAAAAACGCCGCTGCCTGTATAAATATACCGTTTTGTGCATATTTATGCATTATGCGCTTCTGAAATCACCCATCCGTCAGACGACAATCTCCCGTCAGCCTGTAAACATTTAGTAGCCAGGAATTTACGCAGAAAGCTGACGGATGACGGACAAAAAAACAAAATCAAAATTCATCAAGCTGTAAGATTGAAACTCTTATGACTTTAAAATGACTTTGTGCAGAAAGTCCCTCCTCCATTCTACTGTAGAATTCCACTCGGCGCCCCCTCTGCGCCTCTGCGTGAGGATCATTCACCATAACTACCTGTTTATCAACCACTAACACAGACTGTGAAGGGTTGAATGATATTACAAAAACAGACTTTTCAAGCAGACACAAAAAATTCCATGTGCACATTCATCTGCCTCTCAGACAAGTCTGCTCAGAAGTTCTACAAGTACACGCCAGATGTCCTCGATGGTGGATAGCTCCACTCGCTCGCTGGTGGAATGGGGCTCCACGATGCGCGGGCCTATGCTGGCTATCTGGATGCCGGGATAATGGTCTACAAAGAAGCCTGCCTCCAGCACGAAATGCATAGCCACCATGCGCGGCCGCCAGCCTAACACGTCGAGGAAGGTGTCGGAGGTCGTCTGCAGGAACGCCGACTGCTGGTTCTCCTGCCAGGCTGGTGCAGACATCACGGTCTCGCTCTCGGCTCCAGCCTCGCCCATCACGTCGGCAATCCTTCGGCTAAGCTTCTCCATTTCGCTGTCGATGAAACTGCGTGTGTGGGTGGATACGAAGATACCGTCGTCTTTTGTCAAGATGCGCCCGATGTTATTTGAAGTCTCCACCGTGTCTTTCATCGTGTCGCTCATCTTTACCACGCCCTGGGGAATCTGTTTCAGGCATGTCGTCAAAGCCTCAAAGACTTCGGTGTTGACGACTGTCGCCTGAGGCTCGCACGGGCTGATGGTGCAGCGCATGCCAGGGTCGGTGTTCCCATACTTCTCTCCCAGCCATTGGTTGACCGTCGTCTCCTGTTCCTTCATCAAGGCCTCATTGGCCGAGGTGCAAACAATGATTTCGCCTGAAGAGGCAATGGAGGCGTTGGCCTCGCCGATGTTGACGGAGGCGATGTTGCAGGACTGAAGAATTGAAGAATTGAAGAATTGCAAAGCTGCGGTCACCGCGCTGCAGCGTCCCTTATTGATGTCTACGCCTGAGTGGCCGCCCAGCCCGCCTTCAAAGCGGATGCGATACCAGTTGCCGCTCGTGGCAGGCCTGCGATGCGTAGGAATGTGATGAAACTGCAGACAGGCCCCTGCGGCCCCTGTGGTGATGGTATCATAGTCCTCGGAGTCGAGGTTGATCACCTTACGGCCCACAAGGAAGTCGCTGCTCAGCTGTGAGGCACCCGACATGCCGTCCTCCTCGTTCGTAGTGGTGATTACCTCCAACGGGCCATGCACCATCTCGTTACTCTCCAGCACCGCCAGAGCCATCGACAGCCCGATGCCGTTGTCGGCGCCCAATGAGGTGCCGTGCGCCTTGAGCCACCCGTCCTCCACGTATGCGTCGATAGGCGTATTCAGCGGGTCGCTCATGCCTACGCACACCATGTCCATGTGGTTTAGCAGCACGATGGGCTCGGCGTCCTCGTGGCCAGGCGTGGCAGGCTTGCCGATGACGACACAGTTCTCTTTATCGCGCTTATAAGACAGGTGCAGTCTTTCTGCCGTCTGGCAGAGATAGTCGGCTATACGCTCTTCGTGGTGCGAAGGGCGTGGAATCCGGTTTAGTTCCTTGAATATCTGTAATACTCGTTCTGTTGTAGGTGTCATATTGTCTTTGTCTTGGTATCTGCTTTCTGTTTCCATATATTTTCAATTCACAATAGTTTCTTCAACTCCTCAATGTCTGGTAGAGTCTTGCGTAACTCTTCAGGCATATCAGTAGTTGTTTTGTAGGTGGCTACTCCCATTGGCTTATTATAGTCACGGATGACAAACTCTACGAATTCACGATTTGCTTCTTTGCAGAGAACGATTCCTATTGCTGGGTTCTCATGTGGCTTCTTTACCTTGGCATCAAGTATAGAAAGGTATCCCATCAACTGGCCCAGATAGGAAGTCTTGAACTCGCCAGTCTTTAACTCAACGACTACCAGCGCA
>OCTW011615414.1_pt1 | contig 11700 bp, 10 predicted proteins | sample 1539671 | NCBI WGS metagenome assembly OCTW01 (sample SAMN02144230, study PRJEB22623) | gut metagenome | biome: sheep rumen | host: Ovis aries | place: New Zealand | reverse complement strand
GCCATGCTCAGTTTCTCGACCAAGGGCAGCGCCAAGCATGAACGCGTTGACAAGGTAGTCGAGGCTACCCGTATAGCCCTGGAGATGAATCCCAACCTGAAGATTGATGGAGAGTTGCAGGCCGATGCCGCAATCGTTCCCAGCGTGGGCGCCAGCAAGGCTCCCGGCAGCGCGATTGCCGGTCATGCCAACGTGCTTGTCTTCCCCGACCTGGGTGTGGGTAACATTGCTTACAAGTTGGTTCAGCGCATCGCTGGTGCCAAGGCCGTAGGTCCCGTGCTGCAAGGTCTTGCCGCTCCCGTCAACGACCTGTCGCGCGGCTGCAACGAGGACGACATCTACCGCACCGTTATCCTCACCTGCAACCAGGCAATCAACAAATAGTGAACTGTGAACAGTGATAACTAACAACTAACAACTAACAACTATACAATAATGAACATCTTAGTGCTCAACTGTGGCAGCAGTTCTGCCAAGTACAAACTCATCGAGATCAAGGAGAACAAAACCCTCGCCGAGGGCGGTGTGGAAAAAATCGGTCTGCCCGACGGTTTCATCAAGTTGAAATTTGACGATGGCAGCAAGAAGAACATCGACCTGGGTCTCACCGACCACAAGGGCGCCATCAAGGCCATCCTCGATGCCCTCGTACATCCCGAGTATGGCTGCATCAAGGACCTGAAGGAAATCGACGCTGTGGGTCACCGCGTGGTGCATGGCGGCGAGAAGTTCAGCCGCAGTGTCCTGATTACCGACGAGGTGAAGGACATGATTCGCGAGTGCTACGGCATCGCCCCACTACACAATCCCGTCAACATGGCTGGTATCGAGGCTATCGAGGCCGTGCTGCCCGGTGTTCCCCAGGTGGGCGTGTTTGACACCGCCTTCCACCAGACGATGCCGAAGTCGGCCTTCATGTATCCCCTGCCCATGGAGTATTACACCGAGGACCACGTGCGCCGCTACGGCTTCCACGGCACGAGCCACCGCTTCGTGACCCAGCGCGTGTGTGAGATGTTGGGAACCACACCCGAGGGCAAGCGCATCATCTGCTGCCACATCGGCAATGGTGCCAGCATCAGCGCCGTCAAGGATGGTAAGAGCATCGACACCACGATGGGCCTCACGCCCACCGAGGGTCTGATGATGGGAACCCGTTCGGGTGACGTCGATCCGGGCGCATTGCTCTTCCTCATGGAGAAGTACAACCTGAGCCCCAAGGATATGCTCAACATCATCAACAAGAAGAGCGGTGTGCTGGGCATCACCGGTCTGAGCAGCGACATGCGCGACGTCGTTGACGCTGCCGAGAAGGATAACAACGAGCGCGCCAAGTTGGCTCTTGACATGTATGAACTGCGCATCCTCAAGTACATCGGTGCCTATGCCGCCGAGTTGGGTGGCGTGGACATCATCGCCTTCACGGGCGGTGTCGGCGAGAACCAGTATCAGACCCGCAAGCGTGTATGCCGCCAGTTAGCCTATCTGGGTGTGAAGATTGACGAGGAGTTGAACGACACCCTGTGGCGCGGCAAGGAAGGCGAAATCAGCCTGCCCGACAGCAAGGTCAAGGTCGTTGTCGTCCTCACCGATGAGGAATATATGATCGCCCGCGACACCGAGGCCATCGTCGAAGGCCGCGAGCCGTAAACACGCAGTACAGTTTACGCTGTATAATGGTATATATTATAAACCCTGTACTTGACTGGATTGGTACAAGTACAGGGTTTTGTTTTGTGGCTATTTCAACCGTAGCGTTCTATTTACCGATACCAAAGGCTCGCGAAATCGACTTGATTGCTGCGGCTTTATCGCTGTGATGGGAATCCGTATCGGCCCCGAGAGGATGATCATTGTCGATAGGACAGTAGGCCGTGTATTGAGTCAACTGCGCATTGAGCGACAGCAACAAATAGCCGTCGTCATCAATTTTATAGTATAATTCTTCATGGTCACCATCATCAAACCAGAGATACAAACGGTTTAATTGCTGCTCCCATTTCAAGTCTACATATTTTATGACTATGTTGTGATTGTAATAGGAAGAATAACCATATTCACCTGTTTGGTCCTCATGGAAGTCAAAACTCACCTTGATTGCCTCGGGAATCTCATATCTCTCACCATTATCACCAATGGCATACTCCGATATCCAACTGCCTACAATGCTTTTAAAGTGGTTTACTCCCAAGATGACACCGATAACGTCATTGACATCGGCTATCGAGACTTCGCCGTCACCATTCACATCGCCATATACGTAGGTCTGGGCTAACATGCTGCAGGGCATGGCAAACATCAGTCCAATAAGTAGAATCTGAATCTTTTTCATCATATACATATCAGTAAATAATCCCGTTATGGGAATTAAAAGTTAATAAAATAAGGTCCTTACAAACTCACATCGTTGACTTTTAGCAATCTAAAATGGGTATTAGAGAATCTTAAATCACTAAATGCACATCCAGTATGCAAATTACGTCATTATTCTTGATATATGCAAGTTGATTTAAAGAATGATGTCAATGACGATGGCTGAAAAAAACTATTCTCTATTAACTGTTAACTAAAAACTATTTTGTACCTTTGCACGTTAAATCAACAGATAAGACTATGTTAAAAGACAAGATAGAGGCGCTCAAGGCGCAGATTGCTGACCTCAAGGCAGAAAACGAAGAAGCCTTGGAGGCTTTGCGTATCAAATATCTGAGTAAAAAAGGAGAGGTGACCGCATTGTTCAATGAGTTTCGCGAGGTTGCTCCCGAGGAGAAACGCGAACTGGGTCAGAGGCTCAACGAACTCAAGAATCTCGCTACCGAAAAGATCAATGCCCTGCGCGAAGCCACCAAGCAAATGGCCAAAGAGCAGAACAAGATTGACATCACTCGTCCCGCTTTCCCGGCAGAACTGGGTACCCGTCACCCCATCTCGGTGGTGCGTAAGCAGATCATCGACATCTTCTCACGCCTGGGATTCACCATCGCCGATGGTCCCGAGGTCGAGGATGACTGGCACGTATTCAGCGCGCTGAATTTCGCAGCCGATCACCCTGCCCGTGACATGCAGGACACCTTCTTCATCGAGAAGAATGAGCAGGATGTGACCCGCAACATCGTGCTCAGGAGCCACACCAGTTCGGTACAGGTGCGCACCATGGAACGCCAGCAACCGCCCATCCGCATCATCTGCCCGGGCCGCGTTTATCGCAACGAGGCCATTACCGCCCGCGCCCACTGCTTCTTCCACCAGATCGAAGGTCTCTATATTGACAAGAACGTATCCTTTGCCGACTTGAAGCAAGTGTTGCTTCACTTTGCACAGGAACTGTTTGGCACCGAGACCGAGATTCGTTTGCGTCCCAGTTATTTCCCGTTTACCGAGCCCAGTGCCGAGATGGATGTCACTTGCATGCTGTGCGGCGGCAAGGGCTGCGGATTCTGCAAGCACACGGGTTGGGTCGAAATCCTGGGTTGCGGCATGGTGGATCCCGCCGTGCTTGAAGCCAGCGGCATCGATAGCACCATCTATAGCGGTTATGCCTTTGGTCTGGGCGTGGAGCGCATCACCAATCTGAAGTATATGGTGAAGGACCTGCGCATGTTCAGCGAGAACGACGTACGCTTCCTGGACGAGTTCAAGAGCGCACACTGATTGATCCAATAGGAAATTAAATAATGAGGATTTAGGAAATTTTACAGTATCTCCTGTTTCCTCATTATTTTTGACGAGTATATGATGATGACCATCAGTGAGAGATATAAGGGGATTTTGGATTATTTCAGCCAGAATCAGCCCAACCCCGAGACCGAGTTACATCATCGCGACCCGTTTGAGTTGCTCGTGGCAGTTATGCTGAGCGCCCAGTGTACCGATAAGCGTGTGAACATGGTCACCCCTGCACTGTTTGAGGCCTACCCTACCGCCCACGCGATGGCTAGGGCCAGTGTCGATGATATCCTGCAATATGTCAAGAGCGTATCTTATCCCAACAGCAAAGCAGCCCACCTGCAAGCCATGGCTAAGATGCTGGTCGACGAGTTTCACGGCCAAGTGCCTGATAACATGAAGGACTTGACCACGCTGCCCGGCGTGGGACGCAAAACGGCCAACGTGGTGATGGGCGCCGCTTTTGGCAAGGCTACGATTCCTGTAGACACTCACGTGTATCGGGTGTCGCATCGTCTGGGCCTATCCAAAGGCAAGACGCCCAACGACGTGGAAAAAGACCTAGGGCGCCACATTCCCGAAGCATTGCGTTTCAAGGCCCATCACTGGATATTGCTGCATGGCCGGTATGTGTGCAAGGCGTTACGCCCCGACTGCCTAAACTGCCAGATCAAGCAATTCTGCAAGGAATATTCGCACTAGACTATTCCATTTGGGCAACAAAGTGTCCCAAAGTACACATTTTCCCGATTTCTCGGGATAATGAATTAAACTTTATGAAAACATGTTTGTCAAAACAGAGTCGTTATCCAAAAGTGTAACGACAGTATTCAGACAGATAATAACTTAATGTTTTATTAAACTAAAAATTAGATTATGAAGAAAGTGTTAACTTTGATTGCTGCTGCAATCCTGTGCATGAGCGCCAGCGCTCAAGTTCAATTTGGTGCTAAGGTTGGTTTTGACCTGACTAACTTCTGGGGCTCTGATGTTGAACACGGCATGAAGCCGAGTTATCAGGCTGGTCTGGTGATGGAGTACAAGTTCAATCCCAACTTTGCCATCGCTCCTGAAGTTGTGTTTGCCTCACAGGGTGGCAAGTTCAAGGCCCTCGATTTGAACTTCTTTGGTCTCGACGTTTCCAAGACTGTTACGTACAATACCAACTACATCAATATTCCCGTGATGTTCAAGTACTATGTTGCCCCCGCATTCAGCATCGACTTTGGTCCTCAGTTGGGTATCAATGTATATAGCAAATATTCCATCGAAGACGTTGACAAGGCTGTTGACATCAAGGACAATACCAAGGACGTTGACTTTGGCCTGGGTCTGGGTGGCACCTACAACCTCACCGAGAACGCATTTGTTCAGGCTCGCTACACGATGGGCATGACCAAGGTATTTGATGGTGACTACAACAAGGAGAAGAACGGTAACATCCAGATCGCCTTCGGTATGAAGTTCTGATTGCCTTACCGGTAAAAACAGTATTAATAGAAGGGAAATGGCTGCACTCATGATGGGTGCAGCCATTCATTTCGTTTCATCATCAACCTCCATCACACGTAATTGATCGGTAGTTGAAAGTTGATGAACAAGAAGTCCTAAATTTCTATATAAAAATATAAAAATATCTTAAAATATTTGTATAATTCCAAAAATGATTTGTACTTTTGTACGTGTGTTTTTCATGGTATTAGATTTAAGGTTTGTGGAGGCTGTCGTGAGACATCTTCCACTTTTTATTTCTTGCGGTTATGTGGTGCAAACTTGCAGCGGTAGTTGCATGAGATTTTACCCTTCACCATATTATTCAACTTGCTCCTTATCAACTGCTTTCGGATGGGCGAGATGCGGTCGATAAACAGCGTCTTGTCGAGATGATCACACTCGTGCTGAATCACGCGTGCCAAGTACCCTTCGATGTCTTGCTCATGTTCCTGAAACTGTTCGTCCTGCCAGCGGATGTGGATTTTCTCGTGCCGGTACACATTCTCGTGAATGCCAGGCACACTCAGACACCCCTCCTCGCGAGAAATGGATGGTGCATCCTCATCGACTGTTATCTCAGGATTGATGAGAACCATCCGCACATCCTTGAGTTCAGGGAAGTCCTCGGCCAGAACATCCACGTCGATGAAAACGATACGGGCATTCACACCCACCTGAGGGGCGGCAATGCCGATGCCCTGTGTATGATACATGGTTTCCTTCATGTTCTCGATCAGTTCCTGCAGATTAGGAAAGTCGGGAGTTACAGTAGCGTTCTCTGAGCGCAGTACGGGATGACCATAAATATAAATCGGTAATACCATAACAATGAAACTGTATTAAAGGTTTGGTTGGTTATATCTACTTTGCAGATAATCGTTGAGGATGATGGTTGCAGCAATGGCATCCACTCGCGACTTGTCACGACGGTCGCTCTTCTTCATGCCGCCATCGATCATCGCTTGGTGGGCTATGGTGCTGGTGAAACGCTCATCATACATCACCACAGGCATATCGGGCAACTCTTTGCGCAACCGGTTGACAAAGGGTGTGATATACTTCATGCTCTCGCTAGGCTCACCGTTAAGTTGGCTGGGCTGGCCGATCACAATGCGATCCACCGACTCGCGAGCGACATAGTCCTTGATGTACTGCATGAGTGTGTGCGTGGGCACCGTAGCCAGATTACCCGCAATGATCTGCAGTGGATCGGTTACAGCCACGCCTGTGCGCTTGCGACCATAATCAATGCCCATTATGCGTCCCATAATCCTCAACAGACTTAACTACACGATGCTTGTTGTTCTATTAGCCTTGCTGCATAGTCAGCAGGAATTCCTCGTTGTCGCGAGTGCGATCCATGCGTTCCTTGACAAACTCCATGGCCTCGACCGAGGTGCGGTCACTCAGGAATCGGCGTATGATCCACATCTTGTTGAGCGTGTCTTGAGGCAGCAGCAGGTCATCACGCCTGGTGCTCGAAGCCATCACATCCACTGCCGGGAAGATGCGCTTGTTGGACAATTTGCGATCGAGTTGCAACTCCATGTTACCTGTACCCTTAAATTCCTCAAAGATCACTTCGTCCATCTTGGAACCGGTTTCGGTCAATGCCGTGGCTATGATCGTGAGGCTACCACCTCCCTCTATGTTACGTGCGGCACCGAAGAAGCGCTTAGGACGTTGCAGTGCGTTGGCGTCCACACCGCCCGTGAGGATCTTGCCCGATGCGGGAGCGATGGTATTATAGGCACGGGCCAGGCGAGTGATGGAGTCAAGCAGAATCACCACGTCGTGGCCACATTCCACCAGGCGTTTGGCTTTGCTCAGCACCAGATCGGCGATCTTAACATGACGGTCGGCCGGCTCGTCAAAGGTAGATGCGATCACCTCGGCGTTTACACTGCGGGCCATGTCGGTCACCTCCTCGGGACGCTCGTCGATGAGCAGAATGATCATATAGGTCTCGGGATGGTTCTCTGAAATGGCGTTGGCGATCTCCTTCAAGAGCATGGTTTTACCGGTCTTGGGCTGTGCGACAATCAGTCCGCGCTGCCCCTTGCCGATCGGTGAGAACATATCGACCACACGCTGCGACACCGTCGGATGGGTCTTGCTCACCAGATTGAATTTCTCGTCAGGGAAAAGTGGCACCAGATGCTCAAACGGAACACGGTCACGCACATAGGCAGGCGTGCGACCATTAATCAGGCGGATCTCGCTCAGGGGGAAGTACTTCTCTCCCTCCATGGGCGGGCGGATTGTGCCTTCGATCACGTCACCGGTTTTCAGACCATAAGCCTTGATCTGGGACTGCTGCACGTAGATGTCGTCGGGAGATGTCAGATAGTTATAGTCGCTTGAGCGCAGGAAGCCATATCCCTCGGGGGCAATATCAAGCACGCCCTGTGCCTCTAGGATATTATCAAAATTGTAGGGCTGGTCCAGATAGGGATTTACTTCGGCAATCTGCTGCTGTTGCTGCTGCTTCATCTTGCGCTTGTTCTTCTTGCTCTCCTTGACCACTTTGGGTTCCTGGATAACAATGGGTGCGGCAGCAGCCTGCTCGGCTTGACGGCGGCGTTCCTCCTCGGCCTTGCGCATCGCCTCTTCGCGTTCCTGCTGAGTGCGCGGCTTAAAGGTGAAACTGCTGCCGGTGTTGAAGAATGAGTTTAACGACACGTCCTCACGACCGGGTGCCGGTTGCTCGGTTGCAGCCGATTGCTCGGCGACAGGAGCAGGTTCGTTTTCAACCGGGGTTGCGGCAACCTCCGCTTGAGCCTCGACATCATCAGGTTGCGCTACAGGCATCTCGGACTGTTGCTGCTCACCATCAATGCTGTCAAAGGGCAAGACGGGTTGTTCGGCCACAGCCTGCTTGGGCTTGCGGCCTCGACGGCGCGGTGCCTCTTCAACCGCTTGAGCCGCTTGAGCCGTAGTCTTGTCGGCTGTTAAAGCCTGTTCTGCATCGGCCTGCGCCTTGAGGGCGGCCTCACGGGCAGCCTTCTCGGCAGCCGATGGACGCCCACGCTTACGCTTGGGCGCTTCTATTACTTCGGGCTGCGGAGTCGCTTCATCGGCATGCTCCTCTTGAGGCTTGTCGGTGGCTTCGGGCTTTGGAGCCGCTGCCTTTTTATCTTCTTTTTTATTCTTCTTGTTGGGGACAGCATCATCCTTAGTCACTTCGTTGCCATTGGCCTTAGCAGCCGGCTGACGGATGCGTTCACGACGGCGACGTGTGGGCTCAGAGGAATTGGCGGCTTCAGCAACAGCCTGCTGATCAAGCACCTCGTATACAAGAACGTCGTGGTCGATAGAATCGGCCTTCTTGATACCCATAGACATTGCGAGTTCGCGCAGTTGCTCGTCGCTCATTTGATTCAGTTGATCAATGTTGTACATATTATAACTTTAATAATCCATGCATGAATAGCGCCTACCTATATTATTCTTAGTCATTTAGCGGCTTTATATCACGCGTTGACGTGCATTACTCACAACGCACGACGAGGGATGTTGTTAATGATTTATCAATAATTTCTTTGCCATTTATCCTCAGTTCCCATGCCGATCATTATGTCAAGTATTGACAAAGTCGAAACAATTACCAGTAATTAATAATAAGTGTACGGGAAAATGCTAGAAAAAATGGAATTGATGATTTTTAGCCACAAAACTCGCGATTAATAGCGGTTTTGCGATGCAAAAGTAGTCATTTTTGACAACATGAGCAAAAAAAGCGAGAAAAAAGCCGTAATTTTGCACACTAAAAAAATAAAACATGGACATCGACCGACAAAAAATAGCCCAGCACGTGAATCTGCCTATCATGAAGATGGTGGGTGAGGTTGCCGACGAGATTGGCCGCGATTGTTATGTCGTGGGAGGGTATGTCAGAGACATCTTTCTCGAACGACCCAGCAACGACATGGATTTCGTGACCATCGGCAGCGGCATCGCTGTGGCCAAGGCTGTGGCTCACCGTCTGGGACGACAGGCCCATCTTGCCGTGTTCCGCACCTATGGCACCGCTCAAGTCAAGACGCGACAGTGGGAACTGGAGTTTGTCGGGGCTCGCCGCGAGTCATATCACCGTGAGAGCCGCAACCCTATCGTTGAGGACGGCACTCTCGACGACGACCAGCGCCGTCGCGATTTCACCATCAATGCGATGGCCATCTGCCTGAACAAGGAGCGTTATGGCGAGTTGCTCGACCCGTTTGATGGTATCGGGGACATGGAGCGTCGCATCATCCGCACCCCACTGGATCCGGACATAACCTTCAGCGACGACCCATTGAGGATGATGCGTGCCGTGCGTTTTGCCACCCAACTGGGCTTTGACATCTATCCCGAGACGTTCGACGCCATACGCCGCAATGCCGGCCGCATACGCATCATCACCCGCGAACGCATCGCCGATGAGTTGACGAAGATCATGCGCAGCAACAAGCCCTCCCGTGGCTGGCTGCTGCTTGACAAGTGCGGCCTGTTGCCGCTCATTTTCCCGGAACTGGCGGCCCTCAAGGGCGTCGAGACGGTCAACGGCCGCGGACACAAGGACAACTTCATGCACACCCTACAGGTGCTCGACAACGTTGCCGTGGCAAGCGATAACGTGTGGCTGCGCTGGGCAGCGTTGCTGCACGATGTGGGCAAAGCGCGCACCAAACGCTGGGATCCCCAGTTGGGCTGGACGTTCCACAACCACAACTTCATCGGCGAGAAAATGGTGCCCAAGATTTTCGCCAAAATGCGCCTGCCACTCAACGAGCACATGAAGTATGTCAAGAAACTTGTGGGCCTGCACATGCGCCCCATCGCCCTGGTCGAGGACGAAGTGACCGACAGCGCCGTGCGGCGCCTGCTCTTTGATGCGGGCGATGATATCGACGATCTGATGACCCTGTGCAAAGCCGACATCACCAGCAAGAACCAGAACAAGGTGCAGCGCTTCCGTGAGAATTTCGACTTGGTAAAGCAGAAATTGGTTGACATCGAGGAGAAGGACCGCGTGCGCAACTTCCAGCCACCCGTCGATGGCGAGGAAATCATGACGACATTCGGCCTCGCTCCGTCGCGTCCTGTGGGCTATATCAAGGATGCCATCAAGGATGCTATCCTCGATGGTGTGATCACCAACGACTATGCTTCGGCCTATCGCCTCATGCTCGACAAGGCCTCCGAACTAGGCATCGCCCACGCCCATGAGGGACAACTGTGCCACACCACGATGCAGACTCCCGTGGGCACATTATATATTGGTGCCACGACCCAAGGCATTGCCCTGATCGGTTGGGATGAAACCGAAATTGAAAAAATCGCAACGAAACTGAAATTGCAGCCCGTCGAGTCACTCACTCCCCTACTCTCCCAAGCCGTCGTCCAACTGAATGAGTATTTCGAGGGCAAACGATGCGAGTTCTCGTTACCCCTGCATGTCCAGGGCACCGAGTTCCAGATGCGCGCCTGGGCCGAGTTGCAAAAGATCCCCTATGGCGAGACCATCTCCTACGGCGAGCAAGCCTCCCGCATGAGTAATCCCAAGGGCAGCCGAGCAGTAGCCCAAGCCAATCACAACAATCCCGTGTGCATCGTCATCCCGTGCCACCGCGTAATCAACGCCGACGGCACACCCGGCGGCTACGCCCCCGGCCCCGACAAAAAACAATACCTCCTCACCCTGGAATCCCACCACAGGGAGTAACAAAATCGCGAGGATGCCTGCTAAATGTGCATCCTCGCTATAAATACTTTGGAAACGATATAGCAGTTGACCCTATCAGATTTTTTTAATGCTGATTTCGCCAATCAAACAATTTTACGAAAACAATTAAGTATCTCTTATTCAATTAGTTTAACTCGCGTAATTCGCATAATTCGCATTAGCCCCGCAGGATTTGGGCCTACTTTTATATCAATGCCTAATTATTCTTAAATCTTCTCGAATAGTTTGTGTCGGAGCGGTTTTGTGCACCACGAACACGGCTTTGACCAAATTTATGTGTATATCTTATCTGAAAAGATATGTTATTGTATTTGGGTTTTTCTCTATATGCGTATGATTCAGTGTTATAGTGATATGCTCGCCTGTAATTCAGCAGGTTAGAGGCGTCAACACTAATAGTTCCACCGAATTTGAATTCCTTGCTGAATGATGCGCTGAGCAAATGCTTATGATGTCCTACTCTTGATATTCCTCTTAACGGCGTATAGTAGTTATAACTCAATGTAGTCCTGATACCACTGGAAGAAATCTTGAAGATATTGCGAATCCCGGCCTCTCCTGCCCAAGTCTTGTAACTCACATCCTGGCCATCAATTGCGCCTTGATTCCGTTCATATTCGGCTGCTGCATTTAACGACATTCTCCAGATACCGTTAAAGAAAACCTTTTCTACGTTGCAATAGAGTGAGAGAGATTGCTCGTTTCCAAAATTAGCCACACTACTCACTGTGGTATTGTTCTCAGCGAGAAAACGATACTCACTGAAGGCATCAGAGCCATAACTATAAGACGCTCCAATCATATAATCTCCG
>OCTW011526775.1_pt1 | contig 11701 bp, 26 predicted proteins | sample 1539671 | NCBI WGS metagenome assembly OCTW01 (sample SAMN02144230, study PRJEB22623) | gut metagenome | biome: sheep rumen | host: Ovis aries | place: New Zealand | reverse complement strand
AGACCGAGCTTTTTGCAAGTGGCAATCTGCACAAATTTTGGGAAAAATTTTTGTGTAAAATTTTTTGAAAAAGTGCTTGACTTTTTTTGGAGGATATGGTATAATGGAAAATTCGCGGCGGTGGCGTGGAGCACGGGCGCCACCGCCGCGCTCAAAAGAAAAGGAGCGACTTTTAGTCATCGCTCCACTTAAAAACTTCTTGCTCTGTTAAATAATAGTGAACAATATACCAATCAATATATTCTATCATTTTTTCTATTATAGTAGGGCACATTTCTTCTACTTCCCATATAGACATATCCTCTCTATACCAAGTATATCCGTCAAAATATTCACAGATAATGTTTTTTAAAGCCTTATCAAAAAAATCGTCTTTGCTTTCATGCGGAAAATCTTCGGCTACATTATCGCATATTGATTTCATATCACCAGTATCAAGTGTCATCTTTACTTCAATTGTATCTTTAAAAGTTGCTCTCATTTTTATCTCCTTTTTTCTTTTGTTTTTATTAGGCTGTTTCCTTAACCTTTACAAGTAGATTATACCAAATAATAGCTAATTTGTCAAGCACTTTTGGTAGAAAAAAGTGCACAAAATATCAGGAAAAAATTTGTGCACTTTGCCAGCAAAAAAGTGCTTGACATTTTTGTTGAGATATGGTATAATGGAATTTGCGGCGCGAGGTGCGGGAACCGCATGACCTCGCGCCGCCCAAAACAAAAAGCCCACAGGGCATCCTGTGGGCTTTGTAGGAGGATTATACAATGATTTTAGTTAGCTTAAACCTACTGCAAGGAGTTGCACCTTGCCCCAATTGCGCACTTGGCTTTTTTATAGTAGATGTATGTTTTTGCTCTCGCCTTGTTGTGAGAGCGGGATTTCTTGCCTACCATACAAACCCCCGACGGTCACCCTGCTCAATTTGGTTAACAGGTCATCCCCTTTTTACTAACCCTTTATTAAGTGCGGTTTTAAAAAGTAAGGTTATATCACTTGATGGCTGAGCAAGGGAGTCGAACCCTTGTACTGCTTACCCAGTCCGTTCTACAGCCTACACTATTTTGTCTTTTCTTGTTGAAAACCAGTTTCTGCCTAACTGTTCTAAAGTCATCTCCTCGCAAAGTAGTAAGCATCGGAGAAGAAAAGCAAGTCGGGATTTGCACCCGCCCATCGCGGAATGGGAACTATAAGAGGTCGCGACCCTCTCATTTAACTTGCTTAAGGCTTTTTAGTTTTCTTCCTATTGAGAAACATAGCTCCTTATCTAAAAAAGTCACCAACCTGTCGTGCTTTTGGGTTACGGAATCCGTTTTGTTGTGCGCAAGATAGAACGGTATTCTTAAACTATCCCAAGAGAGAGTGGGGATTTGAACCACCCTGTTGTACGTTGACAGTGCCTGAGCGATAGCCTACGTTCTATGCTCTCCTCTCTCATATTCAAGGGGGTGGCGTGGCATTGCCACCCCTTTCGGCAAGCAAGGGTTAAGCCCTTGCGAATACCTTAGCACCCTTATAGGCTACCATTTCCTCGTAAGTGAGGGGAGTGTGTTCCTTGTTGTCCTTAAAAGCTACCGCCTTACCAGACTTAACAAGTTCCTTAAGACGAGGAGCGACTTTCTGCGAAGTCCAGTCTGCGCCGATAGAACGAGCGATAACGGTTGCGGTTGCAGGCTCTTCTGCGAGTGCGTTATACACATCTTCCATAGCCTTAACATCTGCTTCAATTTCAGCCTTAGTCTTGCCACCGTTAGACTTCCTCTTCTCAAGGCTTGCCTTAAGCTGAACGAGCTTATCCTTAAGGTCGTTATCCTCTGCTACGTTCTTGCCCTCAAGTACTGCGTTAATTGCTGATACATAAGAATAATCATTTTTTACATTTGCCATAATTAGCACCTCTTTCTTTTTTTATGTTTTTTATTTTTTACAATTATATTATAACAAATTTTTAAGTGTTTGTCAAGCACTTTTTTTATTTTTTTCTTACGGTGAAGCCCTTGTCATTTTGTTAGCACCTCTTTTCTTATCTTGTGATTTTATTATATCACATTTTGTTCGGTTTGTCAAGAGATTTTTTCAACTTTTTTCAAGCGAGCCGTTTCTGTTTTCAGGCGACCACCCTACTCAAGATTTCATATTCTCTTTATCTTTTGTAATTATATTATATCAAATTTTGTTCTTTTTGTCAAGAGTTTTTTTAAGATTTTTTGTGTTCCAACTCACAAGGGAGGGTTTCTGTCTTTTGTGTATCTCTTAACTGTCTTAATTGTACCACAAAGCAACAGTTTTTTCAATAGGCAAGTTGCACAAATTTCGGGAGAAATTTTTGTGCACTTTTTTTGCAAATTTTGCTTGACAAATTGCTGGCGATGTGGTATAATGGAAATTTGGCGCGGCGACAGCAAAAGCGGCAGTCGCCGCGCCATCAAATAAAAAAGGTGGCATCAGCCACCTTAATATTCAATTTCTGAATGAGATTCTAAAAATGTATCTGCAATATCTTCTGAATAATCTTGTATATCGTTAAAGAAGTAATCATATGCTTCATCATCGGTATCATCTAATATAATATCTTGTATTGCTTGAAAGACATCATCATAATCTTTGAAAGGCTGTTCTTTATGCTTTGCCTCTAATAGTTCCAAAATATCTCCATCATCTGGCAAATTACAAGTTATGGTTCGTGTTAATACTAACATATATGTACCTCCTCTTTATTTATCCCGAGAGCGAAATACTTCGTTCCACTTTTTATTTTCTTCTTCTCTGTGTTTCTGAATGGTTTTAAGTAGATTTAGAATGAATATCAAAGTGCCTTCGACAATAGAGCATATCGCAAGAGGTACTCCTACATTAAAACCGCATAGATATAAAATACCTAATATAATTATTACTATATCCATTTTTATCTCCTATCTTAAGGGCGCCTCATTATGTGGCGCCCGCCACTCCTTTCTCATTTCGTCTATTACGCTCATTATATTACGCATCCTTTTTTGCCATTTCTATGCGCTCATTGAGTATGCTGATAATACCGTCAAAGTAATATTTTGAACATTCTTCTCCAAAGGTTTCATCAGCTAATGCAGCCTTAACTATAACCATTGTTTTTTCAACTAATACTTTGCCAATTTCGTTATCGATTTCTTTAAGCACTTTGTCAAGAAGTTCTTTCTGTTTGTTTGTCATTTTGTTTACCTCATTCTTTCTTTTGTTTTTGTTTTTGTACCTTTATTATACCACAAGGTTAATGGTTTGTCAAGACCTTTTTTTAATTTTTTTTAGGATTTTTTCACCGCCTTGACTTTCGGTGCACTTCCTTCATTTGATGGTTTAATTATAGCACATATCGGGCAGTTTGTCAACACTTTTCCGCAAAAAATTAAAAAAATTTTAGTTTGAGAGCCTACTGTCAAGCCAAATGCGGAGCGCGGCCGGCTGAAATGGTCGTCCGCGCTCCGCCAAATAAAAAAGGTCGAGTTTTTACCCGACCTTTTCAAGTGCTCCACTATCGTGGATAACGTATTTATCTCCATTGCTCATTGTGATTACATTGTTCTCAATTTTTTCAACTAAGTTAATGTACCCATACTGTTCAAAGATAGTCTGTATTGCAATTGCCAAATCACTCGGCCACATATTGTCACCCCCTTTAGTGTCCAAATCTGATGTAGTATTTCAGCCAATTATCACCAAAATGCTCTTTTAGCTCTTGCTCATACTGTGGATAATTCTGTAAAACTGACAGCTTGTAGATAGTATCCCAATCCATAATACAGTACCAAGGTGTAACGGTTGCACCCTCTTCCTTGTCACCTCTGTAAAATCTCAAGGTGTCAAGAATAAAGTTCATAGCTTCTTGCTTAAGGTCTGCCTTGATACAATCCTCAAGGCTAACAAACTGACTATCAAAGATGGTTTTAATATCAAAATCGGTAACTTTTACACCGCTCATTTTAGTTTCAAACTTCATTTTTTATATCCTCCTTTATCGGTAATATGTGTTTGATATCTCTGCTGAAAAGTAATAGTTGTAAACCATAATCGCAACACCCTCAATCTGCTTTGCATATTTACGTACTGTTGCGGCGGCGGTTGTGGGGATTACTCCCCACATTTCCAAGTCATCAATATGTTCCATAAGGTCATCATACATTTTTTCAGTCATTTTCGCTTGCCTCCTCCATAATTGCTTTAAACAGCTTCTTGAGTAGTTCATACTCTTCAAGGTCATCTGCATACCACTCAAAATCTTCTTCAGTAGCTTCATCGGGTACGCCAAGTGTAATCCAATCTAACCAGTACAGTTCATCACCTAAGTTGATGATTTCCTCGTTCATTCTTTTTACATCATTGATAATTTCTTCTCTACTCATTTGGTAGCCCTCCTTGTTTGTTTGTACCTAAAGTATATCATATTAGGATGGATTTGTCAAGGGGTAATTTGCATTTTTTTAAAATTTTTTCCTAAAAGCTACTTCTAAAGCAAAATGCGGTGCCTGCGCGGAAGCAACGCCCGAGCAGGCACCGCTCAACCCTCGGCGCCCGCCACACGTTTATAAAAATCTTGCACATCTGCATAAATATTACGTTCTAAATACTTTATTCTATTGGGGCATTTGCGAATAAAATTGATTGCCCATTTAGTAGCCATTTTTTCAAGTGGTAAGTTGAAATATAGCTTGTTACCTAAGTGATAAAAAGGTATTTTATCAATAAACCATTTGCATAATTGATTGTAAGCTTTTGCATCATCGGAAAAGTATTTAAAAGTTTTAAGATGTCCAACTTCATGTAAAATGCTTAACTCAAACAACTCCATAGTGTTTGGTTTAAAATTGCAACCGAATGTCTTGTTTACATAATCACAAAAATCTTTATCACACTTGTCCGCTACAAGTGAATAAGATAAAAGCTGATTACTTTCAGATACCCAAAACTGCCCAGTAAGTTTCGCTTTAATATTTAAACCGCAACACTTGTTTATTGCTTTAGCCATCTGTTTATTTAACTTTTTCATTTGTTTCTCTCTTTCCACTTGTTAGCAAGTTGTTCTTTCTCAAACTGTATAAATACCTTGTTGATTGCATCAAGGCACTCACGATAAGCGGCAAGCTTGCCAGTGTAGTACGCATCATTTTCTTCATCATCTGCCTTAATGTTGGCGGTGATACTACGCATATCCTTAATTTCCTGTTTCATTTCTTCTACCATTTCACAAACATTAGCTGTCATCTTGTAGTCCTCCTTTTGTTTTTGTACTTAAAGTATATCACATTTCGGGCTGTTTGTCAAGCGGTTTTAATAAAAAAATTGAAAAAATTTTTATTTAACTGGAGTTAGTCAAGGCTAATGCGGGTCGCCGTCGCAAAAAACTTGTGGCGGCGACCCGCCAAGACCGCCGCCTCAAGTTAGGAGGATACACTATGATTTTAGTCAGTTGATTAGGCGGGCAAGGATTTGCACCTTGCATGATGATATTAAACTTGGTACTTCCATCATCTATGACCAACAGTTAGCGTTTACCTTTTCCGCCACCGCCTCATGATTGACTACTCAAGGTAGTCAACCAACATTGCTTTTGCGATTTCTTCACAATTGACTTCATCAATTGCTTTTTTTGCCCATTCAAAGCAAAGGCTTGATGTTTTATAGTCACAATCAAATGCTATTGTATCGTAGAGCACTTCATCTATCCTATCAGCTACATATTCAATCATTGCTTTAGGATTATCTTTAAAATCCTCTTCAAAAAATTCATCTCCATCAAAGATAAGAGCTTCATCAAGAAGGAGATTAGGGAAGAATTCTTTTACACACTCTTCTGTCATTTTGTTAGAAAATTCAATCTTCATTGTATTTACCTCTTTTCTTATTTTCTGAATTTATTATATCATATTTTTTTATTTTTGTCAATACCTTTTTTTCATATTTTTTAAGCGTCTACGGATACCGCCGTTATATCTATGTGCTTCTACTATTGTGTTAAGCACCTTAAGGTCATCACATCTATTTGCAAAATTTACAAACTGTTCAACTATATTATTGTAACCATTGTAAAGGTTGTACATTTCCTGAATAAGTGTCTGCTTGTCTTTCATATTCGTGTCCTCCGTTCTTTATCTTGACTAAAGTATACCATATTTTAGGCGAAAATACAATAGACAAAATGCACAAAAATCCAGCAAAAAATTTGTACAATCTGTCTATTGACAAAAATGCGGCGGGCGCGCAAGGATTACGCTAGCGCGCCCGCCACCCAACAAAAAAAGAGTAGGCTTTCACCTACTCATATTCAACAGTCCAATTAGTTACATATACATAGTCATCGTATTCTTCTCTGTACTGATACAGGTCTATTCTGTGCTTTTCTCTTGACCATTCTACCGCTTCTCTGTGGTTTGCGGTCATTTTGTTTGTTACTGTGTCGTGATAAACCATTTTTTTCATTGTTTTAATCTCCTTTGTTTTTTGTAGCTTTATTATATCATATATCTTTTTCTTTGTCAAGCATTTTTTCCAATTCTTTTTTATTTTTATACTGTCTGTTTCGTCTGCACCATTCACAGTCACCATGGTTCCTACAGGCTTTATCAAAAGCTTTTGTACCCTCATACTGTTTACGATGTTCTTTTCCATGTTCAATAGCTTTGTCCATACTCATTTTTTTATCCCCCCTTGCTTTTTGTACCTTTATTATATCATAGGGCTTGGCTTTTTGTCAAGCCCTATTTTAATTTTTAGCAATATGCTAAGTTCATTTTTCTCCAACCGAGAATTGAAATTTGATTGTGTGCCTTGCCTATTGCAAGGGCATCTCTTTTAAGTGTTACACGCTTGCTAAGGTCGATATACCAGATACCCTCGCTAAACCAGATACCGCAGTTTCCGCCGTATGCCTTGATAGCTTTCATAGCTTGCCTTATGTCGCGGGTTTCGATACCTTCAGTGGCAACCTGCCAACCAGTCTTATAAGTAATGGGCTTGCCGTTCTTGAGAGTAAGACCGCCGTTGTTTTCGATTTTCTTAAGTGTGCGAATGTTAATCATTTTTGAATCCTCCGTTCCTTTACTGTACTTAAAGTATACTACATAATAGGAAATTTTGCAATCGGCAGGTTGCACAAAATTTGCGGAAGATTTTTGTGAAAGTTGCACAAAAAGAAAAATGCGGCTGGCGGGCTGCAGAAACCGCCGACCGCCAGCCGCCCAAAGCAAAAAAGGTTGGGTCTTAAACCCAACCTAAATGTCTGCCCATGTTTAAATCGCTGTCGGCAAGGTCGTCTTCTACATCGTAGTCGATACCCTTAATGCGACTTACCCACTGAAAATTATCGGCATCGTGAGTCCAATAATTAAGGTCTTGCACGGTGTAGTACCCTTCACAATTATATTCACCGTTTATGTAGGTAATAAACTCTTTTTTGATGTAACAGGTTCCCCACTCGCATGCCTCTTCAGGAGCCCCAAACTTGCCTACAACAGCGGCATCTACTTTAGCTTGATGAATATCAAAAGCTTCGTTCATGTCCTCAGCAGAGGTAACAACACAGATAGTATTAGCAATAGTAGTAACAAGAGTAGTCATATTTAAATCCTCCATATCTTTTGATGGTTTAAGTATATCACATTTCGGGTAAAAAGTCAACAGGTTTTTGAAAATTTTTTAAAAATTTTAGCACCTGGAGCCAGTCAACTAAATAAAATGCGGCTCGGTTGCCAGAGAAACGCCAGCAACCGAGCCGCCCGAGAATTTCAGGCGGCTCAGTCGTTTAGGAGGATTTATATTTTAGTAATCTTTGCCGATTTCAACAAGCATATCGCTTGCGACTGCAGAGAGGTTCAGTTTTTTCTCTCTTGCATATTTAAACACCGTGGTGTTGCTCTGTAGAGCTGTTGTTACCTTTTTTACGGCGCTGTCCCAGTTCTTAGCGGTGAACTGCTCGGGCATATCAACAAGGTGTGCATTGCGTGTAATTTTGTAAGTCATTGTATTTCTCCTTTCGGGTGGGGGCTTGCGCCCCCTTATATTTTAGTATTCGGTATCATTTACATAAACAACAGGCTTGCCAGTGATGAAGTCCTCACCAAGATAAAACTCACGGCGAAGAATTGGCTTTTTAGTTTTATCATCGTACCAAGTGGCTACGAAGTTGTCGCTTCCTACGTTATAGAGAAGGAACATTTCAGCGACCTTGCAAGCGTGCTCCCAAGTGCACCAGTAAGTAGTAGTAACGATTGCGTTGCGGGTAGTGGTTGTGTAGGTAAATAAAGTGTTCATCATTGTGTTGTCCTCCGTTCTTTATTGTATCTAAAGTATATCATATTTTAGGAATAAAGTCAATATACAAAATGCACAAAATTGCGAGCAAATTTTTGTGCACTTTTACTATTGACAAAATGCGGGTCGCGCGGAGGGGAGTCGGTAGTGCGCGGCCCGCCCAAACAAAAAAGGGCTTTGCGCCCTTTTTACTCCAGTGCGATGTGCGGTAAATTTTCATAATCACAGCCATCTTCGGTTTCTCCGAAATACAGGTCTATGCTTGTCAGTTCCCAAGGCTCATCTGCAACTTTTGCAGTTTCCTCGGCTACGACCTCATTAACCCTTTCAGCGAGCTCTATAAGGGTAGCGTCCTCGTCAAAATAGAGAACTTTCTCGACTATCTCGGCATAGTCGCCATCATCATCAGTAAATCCTAAAACAAGGGTGTAAGTATCGTACATAGTGTGTACCTCCAAAATCTATAGTAGTTAGGGGTCTCTTTCTTAACTCTGTATACAGTATAGCATATATCAGGCTGAATTGCAATAGGCAATATGTACAAAATTTGGAGGTAAAATTTGTGCACTTTGCACAAAAATGAAAAGCGCGCCGCATCCGGAGGTGACAAAAAGTCGCCACCGCCTGCGGCGCGACCGCTTTTCATTATGAAGGGCTGAGGATAAAGCCCTCAGCCTCTATTCTTCTAACTTCATTTCGTGGTATAGTAATTACCCCTAAAACAAGCCCCTTATATGACACTTTAACTTTTAACATTTTATCCACCTCCTAAGCGGCAGCCGCCGCAATTTCTAATAACTTATCAAATTCTGGGTTATCCTCATCTGTCTGAATGAGGGTTATAAGTATTGCTTCGATATTATCCATGTATATTTCCTCCTTTACAGGGGCACTTATAGTGCCCCATATGTTGCTATGTTATCCTTGTAAACTTTTCTGTCTTGCTATTGTACATCTGCTTGCAAGTTTAATACTGTAGCCAATATTATTTACTGTTAAATCGTTACCTTTATAAAATGGTAAATAATCCTTATGCCATTTTTGACCATGATATTCTGTTATCATTCTTTCAAATGCTTCGCCCAAACTATTGCACTTTATCGCTTTATCAATATAGCTCACGAGCTTATTAAGCGTGCAGAACCTTGAGCAATTCTTGCTATTTATAAGTTTGCGCTTGAATGTTTCGCTAAAGTTCATGCGTAAGTTTCCGCAATCCATATATAATGCTTTATGTGGTAATACTTTCGTGTTATAAACATAAACATTATCTGCATAAACAAAACCAATAATATAAGCATTGCATTTCTTTTTCATGTTATACTTTGCTATTGCATGATTTAAACTTGTTACCATAATTTTAACCTCTTTTCTGTTATATTTTGCGGTTTTTAAAGGTTAAACCGCAAAACCTTTATGCTTTTAAGCTTTTAATATTGCTAACCTTTTACGCAATTCCCTATCATAAGCAAAGTCATCATCACTCCAAGTGTCTTTCATAGCAAGATAAAAACGTTCTTTTTCTATTGCGTCAATGTTAGTGTGCAATTCATAATCACGTGTTTTATCACGTTCGGTTCTCATTGCCTTTTCATTATCATAATAAGTTTGTGCATCTTGCACTGTAATTTCACAAACTACATTCTTTTCTAACACGTTACCGCCAAACAGGTTTTTAACAGTGCGGAAAATTGTTATAGTATTGTTTGTATCAATTGCCTTGAAAAAAGCATTTTCGATTGCGTTATCGACACTTGCAAAACGTGTTCCGCAAACTTCATACATAGCATTTCTGTTCATCATAGTTTTATACCTCTTTTCATTATATTTGTGCGGTTTTAAAGGATAACCGCAAACCTTAGCTTTTACTATCTAATAAAGCCTGATGTAATGTTAGCATAAGCTATATTATAATGACCTCTTTTATTCCATACAAACTTGTATGTCATGCTTGATGTATAGTGTTCAATTTTGCCGTGTTCAAAAAAGTACCTTTTATCTGTTTGTATTTCATCCGTGCCGTATGGATACCACGATTTAATTACAAACTGTACACGGAAGCCATAAGCTACAAGCCTTTTTGCGTGTGCATATGCTTTAACAAAATCTGTATAAACTGTACGATTTACAGTCATACCATTTACCATTGTAACAACCTCAAAATTTTTCTTTTTCATAGTGCCCTCTTTTCTCTTGCTTGTTGCAAGTCGTTGTTTTGTTTTGTTGGCTTAATGGTATCACAATAAAAAGTACTTGTCAACACTTTTTTTCAATTTTTTTAAAATTTTTTTAGGCGACTATTTTTTCGAACAGCTGTTCGATTTTTTAAAAGGCGGGCGGGGTAGTTTTCGGGAATTATCCAAAATTGACATAGAATAGTCCTTCCCCACCCCAACTCCACGTCTAAAAGTTTTTTTAATTTACATAATACTAACATATTGTATTGACAAACTACAAAAATTTTGGTATAATTTAATTAAAGGAAAAAATAAAGGAGCTTTTAAAATTATGGATTCAAAATTTAAACCTATACCCCTGGATAATAGCCTAAAGACGCCAGAGGCCCGCGTGGACTTAGTCACCCGCATATGCAACGAGACCCCGCCGGAATACCTCACCCCACGCTATCTTACTCAATTATCCGATTATATAATTGAAGGCTTACCTAAAAAAGAACGCCTACAACATAACATTATAACTAAAAACCGTAAAACAGTTCTCAACTATCACGAAACTTCATATCAAGGGTTAGCGGAGAAGCTTGAAGGCGGCGAAAATTCAATTTACAATATGATAACCGACCGCGGAAAAGAGCAATATCTCTACAAAAAAGAAGCGGACCCTTTTTCCCCGGATGTAATGCGGCGTGCTCCGGAGCTAGCGGCGCTGCGTGAAGCCATCTCAGAAGTTGAAAAGCAAAAAGCTAATGCCACAGGTCGTAAAGCATATCTGCTAGGTCAACAAGTTATCCAAATGCGCCAAGACCAATATGTTATTCGTGAATCAGTAGTAAAACCTATCCAGTGTACATCTGTAACACGCTCCTTTCCAGTCCTTGACCTTTCCGAAAATATAGTTGTCACAGAAAATGGCGATGTAGTCTCTGACGGCATCTGCTCAATGTATAATCCCTTGCACGTGGCGGCGGTCCTTAAAAATTATACCCAGCTTAAACACGCAACGCACGGCAAATTTGAATCAGACGCTTATTACTTTATGATAGACTTTACCAAACTATTTGAGCATGATTTCAAAGAAAAAGAACCAATGCTGTTTGACCTGGCTTGGATGAAAATTAACGGTCACTCTAATGCGGAAATACAGGCGGAGCTCCGCAATAAATACAACATTCTTCACTCCCCCGAATATATATCAACTTTATGGACAAAGAAAATACCTGCGGCGGTCGCTGCCCTTGCGGCG
>OCTW011575553.1_pt1 | contig 11702 bp, 12 predicted proteins | sample 1539671 | NCBI WGS metagenome assembly OCTW01 (sample SAMN02144230, study PRJEB22623) | gut metagenome | biome: sheep rumen | host: Ovis aries | place: New Zealand | reverse complement strand
TGCGTTACTGTGCTCGCTGTGAGGAGCACCTTTCTTCGGACGTTTGCTCAGCAGACCTGATACAAACTCGATTCCTTTCATCCATTTTACTATTGCCATAATTGTTCGGCGTTTTCTGCCGAAGTATTGCACCTCGGCCCTCCACGCCGTGGGAGGGGTTTAAAAGTGAGTAAGTAGATTTGTCGGTACTTTCTTTTCCGCCGTGTACCTGCGGCGTTTGTTAGTTAATCGAAAACGCGGCGGTTTCGGCCTACGCGGCCTGAGCGTAATCTTCTTAATTGCGTATTCATGCCAGCATGATACGCCGCTTAATAATCTTCCTCTGTCCGGCTGAAAGCCGTTCGAACCGCCTTCTAGAAAACTCGCTACCGCTCTTAGAAAACGGCCGAAAACTGTTTTCTTTTGTTTTCTAACGCTGGCAGAAAAAAACAATAAAACTTTTTTATGTTTATCGCTGCTCTGTGTGATGACTTGGAATGAACACAACCTTAGTTGTGAGAGGAAACAGGCATATGGTTGTCTAGGAGCTTGCTCATAAGCAAGCATATGGATGTTTACGCTCAAGGCCGCGTAGGCCGTTATTCCTAGTTGTCGCATAGAGCAGGGTTTATCTGGGTTTATTTTCTCTCCCCCTGCCAGCGGTTTTCTAAAAGCCGAAGGCGCGTTTTCGGTTAATAAAATTTCTTGCTCGCATCGTAGCTCTCGGTCGTCTTGGTCTGGATCATGACAGACGTGTCACCGCGTTGGTAGAACTCGCTCTTGTTACTGATCGTTCGTACCACGTTACAACTGTTCAGACCGATTGCCGCACCGAGTGCCGTTAACGCTGCAATCAGCACCGATACGATGATCTTGATGACTTTAATGGTTCCTGGTTTCATGTTTTCTCCTTTCGTTAATTGTTTGTAGTTGGCTCAAGAAGCGCTCCTTGTGATCTTTGCGGACATAGGCTCGGAAACTACCGTCAGGCAACCGGTGCCGGTCCAACGTGATGCCCATCTCCCGCAACGCTGCCGCTACTTCATCCCAACTCTTTGATGGTGGTATTCTTGCTTTTGCCATTGATTCAGTTTGTTAATAGCTTGTATTTATTTTGCTTGTTTTTTTGTAAAAAAGATACAAGCTTCCTAAAGTGTGCGCGACTCATTCACGACTCATTCACGACTCATTTACGACTCATTCACGAAAAACAGCGGACCTTTTTCTTCCCTTTCGGGGCCCCCCGCGGGGCGCTAACATGGTGCGTCCCGTGGGGAGAGCGTAGCGTAAGGCGAGTTTCCATTGAGCGACGCGGTCGCGAATCGTAACGAACCTTAACGTAAGCGAGTGCAAAGATACTATCAAAACCAACTAATGTGTTCCTTGTCTGGTGAAAATTTTTCCAGAAAATCGTATTTTTGTCGATTTTTAGCCTCTCGATAGAACCATACCAGGATGATTCGCAACCGTTTGGGCTTGATTTGATGTTTCTCCGCCGTTTGGCGTTGTGCTTCACTAGCCGAAACACCCTTATCCCGTGCTATGAAGTAGTCATCTACAACTGCTTGGTTGAACTGTCGAATCCTATGCCTACTGGCTGACATATAGCTATCGTTCGCTTCTCGTACCAAATACGGTACATCATATAAAGGATAATCCATCGTCTTAATCTTTTAATGGTTGAAACTCTCGGATGATGGTGAGTTTAAGGGCAAGGGCTTCTTCGAGGGTGTAAATGCCTGCCCGTTCTTTGTACCACGCGACGACCATTTTTGTCGTCTTGGCGAGTTCGTCCACGCGACCATCACCGTTATAGTTAGTCGGCTCTGCATCCCGTGCGTTGACGATAGCGTACCACGGATTTGGTTGGATAGTTTCACCTCGCCGTTTCTTGTCCCGGATGAGACGATAGACACGATGCTGCATGTCGATAGAGAGGTTGTTCCAGAGTGCCGTTTCGCACTTGCTGCGCATGTTGTGGAACTCTTGCGGAGGATTAAGCAGCTCCCACATATAATCAAAAGAGCTTTTTTCATTAGACATAAATTTTAAATTATTTGATGATGAACCTATCTGCATAGTATAACATCATCATCATTTTTTTTTCTTTTTATAAAGGGGTTATAGGGGGAAAGTATTTTCTTTTTACCTTCCCCCCATAGCCCTTTAGTCGATGCACTTGAGGACGTACGTCACTTCATCCGGCTCGATGTTCGGGTGCGTAATCGGGAACGCATCTTTGATGGCTTTGAGTGCCTTGGTGATGGCAGAAGATTGTGATTTGAGGCTCTTCTGTTCGGCGGTCTTCTGACGGAACGTCACACCTTCGGGCATCGTGTATTTCTGCGGCTTGCCGACGAAATCAAAGGTCACGTTTTCTTGCAGTTCGTAGGTGTGCCCTTCGTGCGTGAACTGCCCGCTTTTGGTATGCGTCAGAGCCATCTCTTTAGCCTCTTTCTCCAACTCGTCCACACGTGCCTCACAGGACGCGATGAGTTGTTTGAGGATACTGGTTTCTACTAATGCGTCTGCACCGTTCAGGTTTACGTTATTTGCAGCGATGAGGGCTGCTTGTAATTCAATTGCTTTCATAAATTAAATGGATTAAAATGGTTAAATGATTAGACTTTGGAATTCTTGCGTCTGCGCAGTGTGGCGCGGTGGCGATTCTCCTCGGGAGTGACGTACTCGAGGTTAGAGACTGCGCAGTTGCGGATGTTACCATCTTTGTGGTCGAGTTCGCAGCCCTCGGGCCGCGGTCCAATCCAGGCTTTGGCGACGAGGATGTGACAGTACGGAGCTCCGATAAAGTTGCACATCCGCGGGTAGTTGGAATGGACGTTTGGTTTGGGATGGAAGTTCTTGGTTTGGTAGTAATGAACTTCGTTCAGTCCTCTGGATGAGAGGGAGAAGAACCTGCCCTGTTCGGAGCAATAGAGTTTGGCGATGCCAACTCGTGGGCTTGCGTCCTCGCAAAAGCGGATCTCGGTGCCATCCGGGAGATAGATGATCTCCAGTGGCAAAAGTGAATTGTTTTGCATCGTTGTTACGATTTGATGTTAAACATGTTACCAATCAAATCCGTAACATTCCTTTCTTGATTAGCGAGACTGAGAATGTTGTGCCGGACGCCCCGCTAACCAATTATCCCGGCTAAGGATTTTTGAAATTCGGTGCAAAATTACTGCTTTTTTTCGTGAAAAAGCCTGCAAAATGCCGTGTTTATTTGGAAAATTATGTTATCGCGCGTGAGACGGTGGAAACATTTATTTCCAGCATGTCAGCGGTCGATTTTTGTGGTGCCCGCCATTGTTTGCGACCGATATAGAGGAAGACTTCCTCGATGGCGATTTGTGTAAAATTTTTGATTGGGAAAATCCCATAGCGAACATTGCCGGGGTCGTCGCCCAACATTTGCTCAAGCATTGCGCGCACCCACAGGCGGAATGCGTCTTCTACGTTGATGTTTTGTCTCATAACCTTTGAGATTTATGCTTGGCTTTGTGAACGGCCGTTCCTGTGCGCACAAGTCAAAACCTCGCGGGTTAATAAATAAAAAACTCGACTTCTTTCGAAATCGAGTGCAAAATTACTGCTTTTTTTTGAATTATGACGAGTAGTTCCGATGAAGTTATGGAACACTTGTGAACCTTATTCGGTTATGATGGGTATGAGGCAAGATGTATATTCGATTGGTATTCGGATGAAGCTAAAAAAGTATTCGGTTGGTATTCGCTTTTTGTGCAAAATATATTCGATTAATATTCGACTCATAGATTCAGATTCTTTCGGATCTCGGCATTTTTCATATCTCCGTTGCCATATCTTATTGCTTCTTCGATTATATCAGCCTTTGCAGGGAGTAATGTTGTATCATCTTTTCTAAATCTTGATACTGCCTTTCTAGCTTCATTAATTAGTTTGTCGTAATTATTGATAGCCGTTTCGAAGACTTGCCAATTCAACAAATCTCTTGCTTCATTGAGGTCGAATTCTTGATTTAGTTTCCAAACAAAATAGCCGAATAGAGCACAAGAACCGTACCATTGGTAACAACTAATACCACGCGTATAATCTTTCTCAGGATACAAAGGTAATACCAACTGCTTTGATTGCAGATACCGCATTATTTCTGCAAATATCCGATTGTTTAATTCCGCAGGAATAAACTTACCATACTTATGTGGATTTTCAAACCGATCTATTTTATCTTGGAGAAATTTGTTCGCTTTTTTATATTGTTCGTTCTCTTCCGTTAGTTGTGCGACTTGTTTTTCTAACTTGCTGAACCTATTACCGGAATACATACCTGTTTTTTCAATTTGACTAATCTGCGTAGATAATTCAGTGCGGAATTCGCGAATATACTCTGTGGTGATCTCTTTGGCTTCACTTTCTTGAAAAACATTTCCCAATCTAGCATGGCTAAGTTTCTCGGCTCCATCTATGAAATAGTATTCCGCATAATCAAATAAAAACTTCATTACATCAAGCCGCACTTCTTTGTCTTTAATACTTTTCGTAAATTTACGCAATTCTAGTTTAGGGATGATTGTTTCCGGGTTGACTTCTGACCATTCAATTTTTTCTTGTAACATTTCTGTTAAACCACAATCCCATTCTTCCGGAGCATTGAGTAGAGAGGATATCGTTTCTATGGTTGATGCGAAGTAAATCGTTTTAATTTTCTTTTTACTCATAGTATTTATTGCTTATCTTATTTTTTTCTTTTATTTTCCCGAATCTGATTCGGGGGGAAAAGAAGAAAGGCCGCATATCTCCTCTGCCATTTGATTGAGCGCGATGCACTCAGCGCGGGAGATTTGCCGTTTCTTAGGATCGTACGGCCATGGGCTTAGGATGAGTACCTGTTTGTTGGCGACCGCATCAAAGATGCCGTCGGAAGGTTTGTAATAGTCGCCGAAGCCGTTATCGGAAAGGTAGATCACCTTGCCTCCTTCTGCGAGAACACAATAAAGCACCTCGCGCTCTTTCTCGTGGATGAACGGCGATACCATGATCGCACCTTTCTGTGCAGCAGCGATGCAACTATCCATATACTCGTTCAGACGCTTATCATCGCCATGTATCGCCTCTTCTATCATCGTTCTCCGCACATGGACGGGCATATATAGCGCCGCTTGTAATAAATCCGAATTACCCACGCCGTGATACACCCGCCCGGCTATCTCGATATTTTCCTGCACGCGGAAGAATCCCGGCATGAGCTTTTTCGTAGCAAGGCGCTGCGGGTTCATGTCGACATAGCGGATAGTGGTGGGCAGTTGATCTCGATGTCCCATCGGACGGATATGTGGCATCTCGGTAAAGATAGGCGGGAGTGCCGCATATTCTGCATCGGCTATCTGCCCGCGTAAGTTCTCCGCTATCTCAAATAGTTTCTTTCCTTTCCCCGAATCTGATTCGGGGGGAAGAGAAGAAAGGAGGGAATACGCCCGCCCGGCTTTCTTGACACCTTGCCAAAAGCCGCGCACTGCGGCTTCAATGCCGCGAGGCATCGCCTTACGCACATACCAGATAGAATGGAGATGATCGGGCATGAGGCAATAATGGAGGATCTGTATCTCGGGATAATAGGCGGCATTGATCTTTTGATATTCCAAGACCGCCCGCCCCAAATCGCTATAATCCACTCGCGCTTGCGCCGGATCATCATTAGGAATGACCAGATTACCAAGCAAAGGCTTACACGATGGTATCTTCAGCGTGATATGATAGAGTCCGGCGCCTTTCCATGCCTTTCCCGGCTCTTGCGGTTGCCATATGTCGTGATCTTGGGTCATCGTTTTCTTCTTTTCCGCTCGAATCCGACTCGAACAATTCTCATTGACTTATCTTATCAATCTGTTCAAATAGTTCTTCTATTTTAGCGACGATGCGTTGTTGCTCGGCTAATGGAGGGAGAGGGATGGGCAATTTAAGCAATTTCTCACGAGATATATTCCAGAACGCTTGTCCGGATTTATTCGTGATAGTTTTGCAGAAACTATTGTAGAAAGCAGATTGGAAGAAATAAGCGAGATACTCCATCAATGAATCATTTCTATCATCGTACGGCATTAAGTATAACACAAAACCGCCAGCTACAATATCATCATGATCTTCACGTATTAAGGCTGTTTTTCCCAAATGCTCTAAGCTTGTGACTGCCGGAGTTATGAATGAGTTTTTCTTTAGGAATATATCCTTCTTGACAAACTCGGGTGCAATCATCACATCATCATCTTTTGTACACCATGAGCCGCTTTGAATATTACCGCCGCGTAATACACGAATTGGATTTGATACTTTTTTCTCCAAGTCTCCTTTGCTATACGACAATCCTGTTAGGGTATATACGATATCGCCTAAACGAATCCGTCTCCAGTTATCGGGTATATCGAACGGCAGTTCCTCATCTTCGATAAGTTCGGAGTTCCATTTCTTTTTAAACGGAGAATTATTAACTGCTTGCAGCAATTGCTCCTTTAATTCATCAGCAGTTTCGTTTGGATCTTGTGGAATGAGGCGACCGGAGATGGCTTCTTGGAGGATAGATTGGCGCAAGCGGGCAGGAAGAGCGGTGTTGAGTTCGTCGAGTTCCTTTTGGGCTTTGCCGTATTGCTCCACAATAGGCAGCAGTTCTTCTAACTTAGCCACGATACGCTTCTGCTCGGCTAATGGGGGAAGAGGGAAAAGAATTTGTTTAAATTCAGTTTTATTAAACTTCCCTTGCGCTGTCGCGCTTGATATTGAACTAAGTGTTTCTTGACCAAACGGAGAAAGGAAGAAATAATACAACCATTCTCTTTGGTAATCAAAGAAGAAACGCGTCATGACAGAATTCGGTGCTAACGTCATTCTAAATGGCAATGTCGGTACAATAAATACCTTACCAATAGAAGCTCCAATATTTGGGAGTATCATTTCTCCGCCGAATAGCCTTGAGTTCTCTAAGAATTCATAGCCGTGTTTATCGGTGTACACCAAATCTTTAGAGAAATTTGCACGAAAATCTTTTGTGCGCACCAAAACTGCATAGTTTGGTGTATCATAATATTTTACATTCTCACGTAATGATGCGAAACTGCCACTTGCTACAAAATCTGTGACCTTTTGCGTATACTGAGCAATCCTACACCAACACCAGCCAGCAGGTAATTCATAAGGTATGTCATCCTCTTTAATAGGTAATGGCACATTATCCTTTAGTTTTACCTTCTTTTCTACAATTAACTCAGCGCGACGTGCCTCAAACTTCTCCAATAGCATAGCAGCCGGTTCGTCATTTGGATCTTGCGGAACGAGACGACCGGAGATGGCTTCTTGGAGGATGCTATTACGTAATTGCTCTGCGGTCATAGTCCAAGAAGATTTTGGAGTTTGGCAAGGGTGTTGTCTATCTGTGCGTCGAGGGCTTCACGGCGTTTGTGATAGTCAGCTAACAGTTCAGCAGGCGGCAGCACTTCTTCCTCGGATTTCGGGAACTTACACTGGTCGAAATTGCAGGAGAGGTCAATGAGTTGCTGCGCTGTGAAACGGCGGGATTTCTCATCGAGAACATTGCCTTCTTCATCGGTGGTGATGATCTCTTTGCGGTCGTTCCACCAGTCGCGGATAGGTTGGCAATGCTCCAGACGCATCGGTTTGGTCTTGGAGAAATGTTTGTATCCTTCCGGCATGTCGAGACGATAGAACCACACATCTTTGGTCTTGAATCCTTCTTCTGCTCCTTCCGCGGTCTCGTTATTAAAGAAGACAATATTGGTGTTGATGCTGGTATAAGGCGCGAAGATAGAACCCGGCAGACGGATGATGGTATGCAGATTGAACTCACGCAGCAGCGCAGTCTTGATGGCTAATTTGGCACCATCCGTTCCAAACAGGAACCCATCGGGAATAATCACACCGGCGCGACCATTAGCTAACAGACGCTTCATGATAAGCACCATGAAGAGGTCAGCCGTTTCGGACGAACGCATATCTGTCGGGAAATTCATCTTGACCGATGCTTCGGTACTACCACCGTAAGGCGGATTCATAGCGATGACGGACACGCGGTCTTTGTTCTGGAACGAGGAGACAGGTGTGCCGAGTGAGTCGCAATGGATGATATCGGGTTCATCGACACCATGCACCAGCAGATTGGTGATAGAGAGCAGATACGGCAGCGGTTTCCACTCCTGACCATGCACGGAGTTTTGCCATAGTTCCTCATCCTGCGGCGTCTTACGCTGCGATGCCAAGTAATTGAGCGCAGAGGTGAGGAATCCGCCAGTACCGGAAGTAAAGTCGGCTACAGACTCACCTAAACGCGGATTGAGCGTCTCAATGATAAAATCCGTCAGGGCACGCGGCGTGTAGAACTCACCCGCATTGCCGGCTGACTGCAAGTCTTTGAGGATACCTTCATAGATATCGCCGAACGTGTGACGGTCATCCACATCGGTAAAATCAATCTCATCCACGATATTGACTACCTGACGCAGCAGCACGCCGTTCTTCATATACTGGTTCAGATCAGCAAAGACCTCTTTGACAATCCAGTGCGCACGCGGAGCAGAAGGCATCAACGGCAGTTTCTGGAGCGTGGGAAACAGGTTATTATTGACGAAATCGAGCAACTCATCTCCTGTGAGGGCTTTTCCGTCTTTGGTATCGGTTGCCCAGTTGCGCCAGCGAAGCGGTTCGGGAATGACGGAATGGAAGGTGCCATTCGATTTGAACTCCCACTCATCTTCCTGCGCATCGTAGACCTTGAGGAAAAAGAGCCACGTCATCTGTTCGATACGTTGCGCGTCACCGGAGATACCGGCATCTTGACGCATCACATTCTGCAATCGTTTTACGAGATTATTTACTGCCATAGATTAGCTTGCTGCGTATAATTGTTGTTCGAGTTCTTGAATAGCGGTCTGATAGCCTTGCGGTCCGCCAAAGAGTTTGGTAATCTTCACCGGCGTACCGTATTGGGCAAAGGGTTCAAGGGAAAGGATATTTCTATCTTCAAGCGAGAGCACACCGAGTTCGGCATATTTATCGAGCAGAGCCTCTAAAACCTCTCGCGCTTGTCCTTCGTACTTGCCAAAGTAATTGCGTTTCTTGACGTTGTTCGCCCGCTCGCGCCGTGTGAGCGGTTTCTTATCGTACGCCACATGGCAGATGATATCGAATATATCTGCGTTAGCGAGGTTAGGATTGGAGCGACGTACTTCTTCAATCAGAATATCATGGTCTTTGAAATCCTCGACGATCTCTCCTTTGCGTTTGGACTCCATCCAAACCCGTGCAAAATCCGCGAATTTCGGGAAGCGCGTAAGGATGCCCTTGCGGGTGAAATCAAGGAAGTCGGAGATCTCCAGAGCCTGACCCTCGTCATTGATAACATAGTATATCTCATGCAGTTTGGCGACGCGTTTGCTGCCTTGGATATGAATCTTTTTCAGCGTTTCCTCATCCATTTCTTCCCCTTCAATCTTCACTTTCTTGTGTTCGCCTGTGCTGCGCTTGCTTTGTCCGGTAGTATGCGGTTTCTCTACATCCAGTTCGGGTTCGCCATCAAACTCGGGATCGAAGAATAGACGTGTGGCATCCCGGAAATCGAGAATCTCGAAATGCCATTTGTTGATTTTGCGCTCCTTATCGATATAGATACGCGTACCGCGACCGATCATCTGTTTGAAGAGCGTCATAGAATTGACCTCTTTGTCGATAACAATCAGTCCGCAGGTCTTGCAATCCACACCGGTAGAGAGCAGTTCGGACGTAGTGACGATAGTCGGGTATTTCTCGCCCGGGTCAATAAACTTGTCGAGCATCTTCTTGCCGTTAGCGTCATCAGAGGTAATACGCATGATATAGTTCGGACTCTTGCCCATCTCTTTTGGGTTGAGTTGCACGAGCAAGTCACGCATGGTAGCTGCTTCTTCTTGGTCAGGACAGAAGACGATGGTCTTGGTATATTTGCCCATTTTCTCCAGTTTCTCCTGAATTTCCAAGGCGACGGCTACTTGCCGGCGGTTGATAGTGATATGCTTGCCGAACTCCGGCCTCTCGTATAGACGCACGGGTACATCGTTGCCCTGCTTGTCTTTTTCTCCTACTTTAACGATATAGCCGTTCACATCTACATCCAGATGCACACGCGCTACGCGGTAAGGCGCAAGGAAACCATCTTCGATACCTTGCTTGAGAGAGTAGGTATAAATCGGTTCGTTGAAATAGTCGAAGTTATCCGCATCCTCTTTGCGCTTCGGCGTAGCCGTCAGACCGATCTGCGTAGCGCTTTTGAAATACTCCAGCACTTTGCGCCAAGCGGAGTTTTCCTTAGCACTTCCTCTATGGCACTCGTCTATGATGATCAAATCAAAGAAATTCGGATCAAACTGCAGATACGGCTGTTCCTTGTCATCTTCATACGTGACGAGTTGCTGATAAAGCGCCATGTGCAGTTCATAAGATGAATCCAGTTCTTTTCCTTGAACCTTGGTCATGATCTTCTGGAACGGCTTGAAATCCTGCTGCATCGTTTGGTCAATCAGGATGTTCCGATCCGCCAGATAAAGGATATGATGCGCCAGATGCGCTTCACGCAGACGCCAAATGATTTGGAAAGCTGTGAAAGTCTTACCTGTTCCTGTAGCCATGACGAGCAACAAGCGTTTGTCGCCACGAGCAATAGCATCGAGTGTGCGGTTGATGGCTATACGTTGATAGTAACGCGGTTCGTGCGATAACTTGCTATAGTGATACGGCACATCCAGCGCTTCCTGCTGCTTGTTGTTCAGCTGTTTCTCCGCAAACCAACGATGTTTGAGCTCATCAAGCGTCGGGAACTCGTCCATATTGAAATCGCGCTCCTTACCCGTTACCATATCGTGCTCGCGGAAGGCGATACCATTGGATGCAAAAGCAAACGGCACATCCAGTATCTCGGCATAGCCGATAGCCTGTTGCAGACCGGTCGTGAGATCTTTGGTGGCAGACTTAGCCTCTACGACGGCAAGCAGGTTATCATTGTTGAGTTGGAGAACATAGTCGGCTTTCTTGCGTGAAGCACGCTCGTACTCGCTCCCTGCGGAGATGATACGACCATCCGTGAAGAAATACTCCATCCGGATTTGCTCTTTCAGCCAACCGGCTTGCTCTATCGCAGGAGTGATATATCGGAACTTGATATCCTCCTCCGTCAATGTTGCCAAATGTTGAATGTCAGCCATATCTCAGTTCTTTTATTTCTGATGGTGTTTTTTGTGTCCCGCTCATCGGTCGGTGGGGACAGACGATGCTATTTTTCAATTATCTCCCAGTGACCTGCGCTGGTGTTACCTTCGTGGATTAGAATGCCCTTCTTTTGCAGGTCTGCAAGGTCTCGTTCTATAGTTCTCTTAACTACCGACAAAACTACCGACATTTGTTGCGCAGAGATGAATGGATTCTTTCTTATCAATTCAAGCATATCCTGTTGTCTTTCAGTCAGTTTAACTGGTGAAAAGCTGGTGACAGAACTAGTGACATCACTACCGACAGAACTACCGACAGAACTACCGACATGAGACAACTTCATAAATACAGTTCGTTCAATAGTCACTCGTACACCGCCGCAGAAATTCTCGACCTTGGGCATAGGGATTCCGTCAGCCTCAAAACCATCACGGATCTTCTGGAAACCTCGTCCCCAAGTGTCGATAAAACCGGCTTTGAAGAAGACATTAGCAATCTTA
>OCTW013387876.1_pt1 | contig 11703 bp, 9 predicted proteins | sample 1539671 | NCBI WGS metagenome assembly OCTW01 (sample SAMN02144230, study PRJEB22623) | gut metagenome | biome: sheep rumen | host: Ovis aries | place: New Zealand | reverse complement strand
ACAATGCGTGAAATCTATTCTCGTTATCATTTACCAATGATTGTCACCGAAAACGGCTTAGGTGCTTATGACAAGTTAGAAGATGGCAAAGTGCATGATGATTATCGTATCGCTTACTTAAAAGCGCATATTGAACAGGTGAAATTAGCTATTACTGATGGCGTTGAAATGATGGGTTACTGCCCATGGTCAGCACTTGACTTAGTCTCTACCCATGAAGGGATCCGCAAGAGATATGGCTTTATCTATGTCGATACCAGTGATGAAGAAGTAGGTTCTTTAAAACGTTATCGCAAAGATTCCTTCTATTGGTATAAGAAAGTCATCGCCTCAAACGGTGAAGATTTAAGCGAATAACCTTGCAAAAATGCACATGATCGCTATAATGGGGGTCATGAAAAAGATAAAATATTATATTCCCGCGATGATTATGTTGTGTGCGATCTTTGGTTTCTCTGCCCAAAACGGCAATGATTCCGGTCATTTATCAGATAGTATTTACTATTTCTTACAGGCTCATGTATCTTTGCCTTTCGCCAAGGATACGATGACCTTTGTCATTCGTAAATGTGCCCATATGACTGAGTTTGGGCTGTTAGGCTTATCATTCTTGTATGGTTTCTCACATAGCTTCTCGCAGCACTTATACAAAGTCTCTCTGGTACTGGTGTTTGTTTGCGGCTGTCTGGATGAATTCCATCAGCGCTTCAGCGCTGGGCGTTCGCCATCACTGCGTGATGCGCTCATTGATACCACCGGCGCTTTGATTTTCTTAAGTATCACGTACTTCATAACGCATCGTCAAAAAAGGGAAAATCGCGTATTAGAAAAGGTATAGGCTCACGTCTATACCTTTTATTCCTGCAGATTTTCCCATTCTTCCATCAAAGCTTCTAATTGTGTATTGAGCTTTTCAATTTCATCATTTAAAGCATTGTACTTTTCATAATCATTGATGATCTCTTCCTCATTTAATGAGGCTTCTTTTACACTGATCGTATCTTCTAAAGCAGAAATTTCTTCTTCTAGCTTTTTGATACGGTTTTTCGTTTTACGATCTATTTCTCTTTTGGTAATCGTTACCGGTTTGTCTTTCTTTTCCTCAATGATTGGATGCTTATGAGCCATGTAATAGTCATAATCACCTTCATAGGTATGGGCCCCATGAGGCGTCATCTCAATGACTTTAGTCGCGATTTTATTAATAAAATAACGGTCATGGGAAATAAAGAGAATCGTTCCCGGGAAATCTAATAAGGCATCTTCTAATACTTCTTCACTCTGAATATCCAAATGGTTTGTTGGTTCATCAAGGATCAGGAAGTTCGCTTTATTTAAAAGCAGTTTGATCAGAATGACACGACCTTTTTCTCCGCCGGATAAATCACCGATCGTTTTAAAGACATCTTCGCCTTTAAAGAGAAAAGTCGCACAAATATTACGAATCTCGGTATTAGTCATACGTGGGTAGGTATCGGAAATCTCATCAAAGATGGTTTTGCTCATATCCAATGATGTCTGTTCCTGATCGTAGTAGCCGATCATCACTTTGACGCCAATTTTAATTTTGCCATGCGTTGGCGTGTAATCATGTAAAATGAGATGGAACATCGTTGTTTTGCCAATTCCATTAGGACCTAATAAGGCTGCTTTATCACCGCGTTTGATCTCAAAGGAAATGCCATCAAAAAGCGGATGATCAAAGGCCATCGCCAAATCTGTCACTTTCAAAACATCAAAGCCCGACACAACTTCTGGATCAAAGGCAATGCGAATACTTTGCGGCAAAGCTTCCGGCCGATCCAAGTGTTCCATTTTAGCGAGCGCTTTTTCTTTGGATTCCGCGCGTTTCACCTGTTTTTCCCGGCCATAAGATTTGAGCGTATCAATCGACTGCTGCATGCGTTTGATCTCTTTCTGGTTATTGAGATAATGTTTGAGTTCCACATCGCGATTATGTTTTTTAATGCGCGCATATTCACTGTAATGACAGTTATAGATCGTGGATTTGCCATGTTCAATTTCCATGATGGAATTGGTGACCTGATCGACAAAGTAACGATCATGGGACACCACAATGAGGGCTTTCGGATAGTTCTTGAGATAAGTTTCTAACCATTCAATCGATGCTAAATCGAGATGGTTGGTCGGTTCATCAAGTAATAATAAATCTGGTTTACGCAGTAATAACTGGCCTAAGCCAATACGGGTTTTCTGTCCGCCGGAAAGAATCCGCATCGGCGACGACCACATTTCTTCGGGGAAACCTAACCCGTTGAGAACGCCTTTGATCTGCGATTCCATCTCATAGCCATTGGCGGCATCAAACTGTGCGCTTAAGGCATCATATTCATGCATGATCTCATCGAGATGAGTGCTATTAGCCATCTGATTTTCAAGTTCGCGTAAACGTCTTTCAATCCCCATTAACTGGGCAAAGGGTTCTTCTAATGTTTCATAAATGCTTTTGTCTAAATCGAAGGCATGTTCCTGTGAGAGGTAGCCTATTTTTACTTGTTTTGCGATGGAAAGGGAGCCGCTGTCATAGCTTTCTTCACCGGTTAAAATATGGAGCAGAGTGGATTTCCCAGCCCCATTGACCCCAATGATCGCTAATTTATCATGGTCTTCCATCTTGAATGTTACATCTTTTAAGACGTCCTGACTAAGGTAAGACTTGCTTAAAGAGGAACAAGAGAGTATCATATTTCATCACCGAAGAGTATTCTATCATAATTGTATGAATATTTGAGAAAAAGTTGAATTTTCATTGAATTTACAGTTGTATAAAGTATAATTGTATACAAAGAAACACTTATGAAAGGAGGCTTTCTATGCCATCACATAATTTATTTGAATCCGCCAAGCATGGCACATTGGGGAATAAAATCTTTGACTTATTACGCGATCGTATCCTTAACGAAGAATATCATACAGGTGAGAAACTCAATGAACTGACCTTAGTAAAAGAGCTCAATATTTCCCGGACCCCGATTCGGGAAGCGTTAAAACAGTTAGAGTTAGAAGGTCTGGTGGAAAGCATTCCTAATAAAGGGGTGTATGTCAAAGGCTTTTCACCGCGTGATATCGATGATATGTTTGAAATTCGTAAGGAATTAGAGGCTTTAGCCATTAAAATGGCGATTGCCCGGATGGATGAAATTCATCTTGCGAAGATTAAAGATGTCTTTGATTTAATGGAGTTCTACACCGCTAAAAAAGATCAGGCGAAGGTGGATGAACTCAATATTCTCTATCATGAAACGATTTATCAGGCGACCCAGTCGAATTACTTTGAACAGTTATTAAAAGATATTCATTATTATGTTTCAGTGACCTCCCGGCACTGTTTAAAGGATGTCTCAAGAATGGATACCGCCTTGGAAGAACATCGGGCGATTCTGGAAATGATTGAAGATCAGGACGAAGATGAAGCGGCTGCCTTGGTGCGTCGGCATATTGCGAAAACACAGATGTTAGTTAGAAAATATTATGCAAAAGAGCGCGATCATTAGTCGCTCTTTTCATTTATTCGAAAAAGCGTATACTGTGTGTGAGGTGAAACGTATGATTACGAGAGCCAAACATAAAACCTTAACGATCAAAGGCTCAGCCCGGCTGATTGCCGTTTCCGACATCCATGGGCACTTAGATCGTTTTAAGGCTCTTTTAAGGAAAGTTCACTATAATCCCTTGGAGGATTATTTGGTGATTATTGGTGACTTTGTGGAAAAAGGAGATCAGGTGTTAGAAACGATTCATTACCTGATGTATCTCTCGCAGTTTCCCAAATGCACTATTTTACTTGGCAACTGTGAATGGGCTTTAGATGCCTTATTACATATCCCGGAATTAGCTATTGAGATCCCGCGTTATTTAAAACGTGTTTCGGCCAATGGCTTAATTCGCACCCTTTATCATGAAGGCCATTATGACGATGATCATGAAACGATGCTAGGCATGCAAAAACAAATGGCCCAGAAGGTCGCCCAAGAGTTTGCTTTTATCGAAAGTCTGCCAGTGACCCTTAATGTCAATAATGACCTGATCTTTGTCCATGCGGGCTTAGAAAATCGTGATAACTATAAAGAATGCGGCCTCTCGAGTTATTTAGAGATGCAGCGTTTTTTAGAAATGGGTCATCCGTTTAAACAAACAGTGGTGGTTGGTCATTTACCAACCTCTAACTATGATCCCGCGCATATCTGTAATGATATCATCATCGATGAAAAGAAACGGATTATTGCCATCGATGGCGGGACTGGGGTGAAGATGATTTCACAGCTCAATGCCTTGATTATTCATTTTGAAAATGGCCAGAGGCGTTATGAGAAAGATAGCGTGATGCCGCTGCCGACCATGCGTGTGCGCTGCGATGTGGCTGGCGATCCAGGTCCTGATCATAAGATTGCCTTTCCTCACTATGAGGTGGAGATGATTCATGAAGGCGAGCAGTTTAGTCAGTGTTATCAGGAAGATACCAGTGCTTTATTAATGATTAAAAATGAGTTTCTTTATGAAAGAAACGGACAGCTTTATTGTTTGGATGATTACTGCGATCATCAGATGACTTTGCATAAAGGTGATTTGGTGAAAGTGGCAGGAATTTATGGGGATTATGCCTATGTCTCTTTCCAACAGGAAGTAGGCTGGGTCAAACTTGATTTTTTAGAAGGTGCAGAACATGGCAAAGAAGAAAAAAACTAAAACCAGATCATTTGTATTGATTTTATTAGTCGTCTGCCTGTTAGTGGGGGCAGGGGCTTTCTATATCCAGAAGAAAAAAGAAAAGCATCCCATTTCTACCAGGGTTGTCTTAGTCAAAAAAGTATGCAAATTAACGAGTGAAAAAATCAGTTATACAACGTATTTAGGACAAAGCTTTATCGCTGATGGCGTCAATAAAGACACGTATCATGTCTATAGCTATTATCACGGAAAAAAGATCGAAGGCTATTTACCAATCAAAGATTTACAGGTCTATCACTTTGATCCTTCCTTTGAAAACAATATTGCCTTATTCCCTGAGAGCTATCGGATGCAGTTACGCTACCTGCATGCCCTCTATCCTCAGTGGGTCTTTAGTCCGATGACGATTAAACGCAAGTTTAATAAAACCGCGAAAACGTATCAGAAAAAAGCTTTAACGAGCTTTACCGCTTCCCAGATGATCGCTTCCAATAAGATTGTCGAAGGTAATGTCTGGCGTCGCGCTTCCCTGGATTTAACGCGTTATGTTTTAGATCCGCGTAATGCGCTTTATGCTGACCGGGCTGTTGTTTTTGAACAGATGGTCTATAACTCTGCAGAATCATTAGATACGATCAAACAGATGTTAAAGGGGACGGCATTAGAAGGCAATGATCCGCAAAGCGGGAAAAGCTATGCTGAATTATTGCAGGCTGCCTGTCTGAAATACAACATTTCATTATCGAATATTGCGGCGCGTGCCAAGCAGGAAAACGGTGCGGGCGGGCTAGGCCTTAAAGGCGGCCAGGTCAAAGGGAAGACCTATTACAACATTTTTAATATTGGCGCTAATACTGGCGCGCGTTCAGGAATTGTCTACGCTTCGAAAAAGAAGTGGACAACGCGTAAAAAAGCGATCTATGGCGGAGTGGCTTATATCTGTCATCATTATGTCAATAAAAATCAGATCACGCTCTATCTGCAGCGTTTTGATTTATTAAGCAAGAAGCTTAATACGAATATTTATATGACCAATATTACTGCGCCGATTGAAGAAGCGCGTCATATGATGGATGGTTATGTCAATACAAATAGTGCCGGGATTTCCCGTGCTTTAAGTATTCCGGTGTATAAGAAAATGCCTGCCCCAGTTAAGTATCCGATTGCGACGCTGCGCACTGATTTAAGTATTATTACGCAAAACAAATCTTTAAAACAGGTGAAGGTTTCTTATCATGCCTCGCAAAAATATACCGGTAATGAAATTACCCCTAAAGTGACGTTAAAAGATGGCAATAAGGTGCTTAAGAAGAATGTCGATTATTATCTTTCTTACGCTTCCAACAAAACAACCGGCAAGGGGAAAATCCATCTGATTGGACTTAATGACTACTATGGCAAAGTGACAAAAACTTTTACAATTGCGTAAAAATTAAGTTAATTTTAAGAAAATTATAAGAGAAATATAAGGGAATTTTAAAGAACGCTTAAGAACTTAAAAATTCCCTTTTTATGTGTCTTTTTCCTCTTGTAAAAAGAAAAAAAGATGATATAAATTATTGAGAAAGTTTGAAAAACGATTATCCTATAAGGTGAGGATATGAAATGAAAGGAAGGGATCATGATGAACAGAATCAGTTCTTACAAGTTTATCGGTAAGTTGACCTTACTGGTTTGTCTTCTCAATATTATTTTTATGTTTATGATGAGCTTTTCACTCTTGCCCTATAATGCGGCGACGCCGCTCATCAAGGCATTAGCACAATATCCGTTTTTCCCATTTGTCTATGGTGCGATCTTTCTTTTAACGATATTTTTAGGCATCTTAAGTCTGATGCGTTTTCGTCAGAATACTAAGAATAAGATGTTTTTGATTCATTTGATTTATGCCATTTTGATCATTATTTTACTGATCCATGGCTTTGATTTAGTGCGCATGTGCACGTATCTGTTAATTGGCAAAACCTCAGCTTTGCAGGTGATGGTCTCAGCTTATAACGATAATACCCTTTTATCGCATTTAATGGGTATGCTTTTTGGGTATTTAACTTGTGGTTACTTATCCTTAGGGATGGCTTTGATTTCTTTAGTCTTACAGCTGCAGATTGCTGGCAAGCTTTATTTCCCACGCAGTGAAGTAGGTGAGTAATATGTGTGATAAAAAGAAATGTTCCCTGATCGGTTTAACGATGGGGATCCTCATGAGTGTCATGGTGATTGTCTTCTTCTTGATGTACACCACTTTTACCTCATTATTCTCATCTCTCGATCTTTCGCATATCTATGCGTATCAGATTACTCGTCTCAAGATGGTCAATATTTATGTCAATATCATCCGTTTCTGCTTTTATGCAGCTTTATTAGTCGCGGGCATATATGTCATCAAATCACTAACAATGTACCGCAAGAATCATCGCAAGATTTATTTAACCACAACAATTATTGGCTTAGTGACATTAACAAGTTTAATCTTATGTTTAAACTTTATGGTGACCCTGCATAACTTAGGCCTCTTTACCCATGACCTCAATACGCAGCAGATCTCTGAACTGCGCGTCAAATATGATTACATCGTCTCTTTAATTACCCAAAGCAGCGGCTTTGCGTCCTTGCTTTCCAGGGCCAAGCTCTTTGTCATTTCGGGGCTTATTGGCTTTAGTAATTTAGCATTACATGCGATCTACTTACTAGAAAGCGCGCATCATGTCGTCTTAGAGTCTGATGACTTAAAGTTATCAATGACCCGCATTGAGAAACTCTTAAAACAGGATGAAAAGATTAAGATCGATCGGCATACCTTTAAACCGGCTGCGACTTCTGAAGCGGATGCCAAAACCATTGAGTTTGCGTCTTTAAAGGATGTTCCGCATTACTATGAACCACGGCCAAGCTTTGCCTATCGCCAAAGTGAAGCGAGCCAGGCACCAGTGCGGGTGATGAAGAAAAGCGTTGTCGCGGTCATTGTCAGCATTGGCATTGTCTTATCCTGCATGGGCGGCTATGCAGCCTATGATAAATACTTCAACTATATTAACTTAGATCTGATCAGCGGCCTTACCTTCGCTTATGCCGGCGAAAGCGGCAGCGGCTATATTACCAACTTTACTACCAATATTGCCTATAATGATAATCCTGATGTGCAGGCTTTTATGAAGAGCGTTAAATATCATTATGATACGCGTCAGAACTTATCCAATGGTGATGAGATCACCGTGAGTGCAACTTACAACAAAGAATTAGCGAAGCGTCGCCGTATCCATATCTTAAAAGACTCCAAAACCTATAAAGTATCAGGATTAGTTTATCGTTTTGCGGATGGTTCACATGTCACCAAAGATATTCAAAAAGCCATTAAGAGTGATGCTAAAGAAGCGTTTGATAAAGCGTTTATCGGCCGTTATCATAACGCGTCTAGCTACTCTTATGACTTTGAATCTTTATGGTTTGCGAAAGGCAATAAAAAGAGCTTAGAAGGGGACTATGCGATTGGCGTCTTCCGCGTCACCTGCAGTTATAAAGCCTTCTACTTTATCCCGCGGACGATCTCTTATGATCTTTATACGTATGTGGGCGGGGTGAATTCCAATTACACGCGTGTTAAATCTTCGGTTAATTACCGGACACCGGAAAATCGGATCTATTCAGCCGGCAATGTGTTTGATGAAGATACGGTCAAAACCAAGCTGCAGAAATATTTCCCTGATACCACATTATCTAAAATTGCTTAGGACCTTTTTGAAAAAGGTCCTTTTCCTGTTGAGCGTGGCGGTTGTTTGTTTTAAACTAAAGGTAAATAAAGACAAAGGAGTCATACAATGAGTACAATTGATACAAAAAGTATTAATACGATCAGAGCGTTAAGCGCTGATATGATTGAAAAAGCGAAATCCGGACATCCCGGTACCCCATTAGGAGCAGCCCCAACGGCTTATGCCTTATGGGATCGTCTCTTACATACCACCCCAATAGATTCTCAATGGGTGAATCGTGATCGCTTTATTCTCTCAGCCGGTCATGCGTCTGCTTTACTTTACAGTTTATTACATATTTATGGTTATGATGTGTCCATGGATGATCTGAAACAGTTTAGACAGTTACATTCTAAAACTCCTGGTCATCCAGAATATGGCCACACTGATGGCGTTGAAGCGACGACCGGACCACTTGGAACCGGTCTTGGCATGGCCGTTGGGATGGCCATGGCGCAGGCCCATTTAGCGGCTATCTTCAATAAAGAAGGCTATCCTTTATTTGATCATCATGTTTATGCTTTATGTGGTGATGGCTGTCTGATGGAAGGCATTTCCAGTGAAGTGCTCTCTTTAGCTGGCAACTTAAAGTTAGATAAGTTAGTCATCTTATATGACAACAACCATATTTCGATTGAAGGCAATACCAAGATTACCTTCACGGAAGATGTCCCAGCGAAGATGGCAGCTTTAGGCTTTAGAGTGATCAAAGTCGCTCAGGGCGATGATTTTGATGCCGTCTTAGCCGCTTTAGAAGAAGCGCAGACACCATGTGATCGGCCCACCTTTGTGGAAATCAAAACCGAAATTGGTGCCCATTCTCCTAAAGAAGGCAGCGAAGCAAGCCATGGGGCACCGCTTGGCGAAGACAATGTCCGCGCGTTAAAAGAAAACTTAGGGTTCAATCCTGATGATCATTTCTTCTGCGATCAGGATGTTTATGATCATGCCAAAGCGCGTAATGAAAGAGAAAAAGCCTATTATGATCAGTGGCAAAACATGTTTAATGATTATATGCAGGCCTATCCAGCAATGAAAGCTTTATGGGATCAGTACTTCCAGCCTGATTTTAAAGCCTATTTCAATGATGATTACTATACCATTACCCATGATCAGCCAGTTGCCACCCGCAACATTTCCGGCGAAGTATTAAACGGCTTAGCCAAAGCTTATCCATCTATCTGGGGCGGCAGTGCTGACTTAGGTTCATCAGTCAAATCCTATTTAAACGGAGAAGAAGATTTTGACAGCACCCACTATGAAGGACGTAATATTCATTACGGTGTACGAGAAAACGGTATGGCGGCGATCGCAAACGGGATCACGCTTTACGGCGGCAGCCGCACCTATGTGTCAACGTTCTTTACCTTCTCTGATTTCTTAAAACCAATTGCCCGGATGTCCGCTTTAATGCGTATTCCAACATTATATATCTTCTCCCATGATTCGATTGGCGTCGGCGAAGATGGCCCAACCCATCAGCCGGTCGAACAGTTGACAATGTTAAGAAGTATTCCGCATTTCGATGTTTGGCGTCCATGTGATGAAATGGAAACCAAAGTCGCTTATGAAGCAGCTTTTACTCAGGATGATCATCCAACGGCGATCATCTTATCTCGTCAGAATTTAGCTTTAGTAGCTGGCAGTCAAGAAGCCGCTAAAGGTGGTTATATCTTAAAAGACTGTGAAGGCACACCTGATGTCATTGTCATGGCCAGCGGCTCTGAAGTTTCTTTGGCGGTGGCCGCTGCCAGCGAGGCAAACGTGAAAGTGCGCGTCGTTTCGATGCCATCAATTGATGTCTTCAAACGTCAAAGTAAAGACTATATCACTTCAGTTTTACCAGATGAAGTGGAAAACCGCATCGCGGTCGAAGCCGGTTCACGAATGTCCTGGGGTGAATTTGTCGGTTATAAAGGACAATACTTAACCGTTGATGACTTTGGGACATCCGCTCCCGCTGATGAAGTCTTCAAAGAAAAAGGCTTTACGGTTGAACACTTAAAAGAAATGATTGAAAACTTCTAAGAGAAAAGGCATCGCGCAAGCGATGCCTTTACAGTGTGATGAGAATCTGATGGATCAGGGTCACGAGTTTTTGCGAAGCCTGTGAAGCGGCTTCCTGCACTTCCTGATGAGATAACTTTGATGCGGATAAGCCAGCTGCTTTATTGGTAATCAGGGAAATGCCTAAAACCGGCAGACTGCTGTGTCTGGCCACAATGGCTTCAGGAACGGTGGACATCCCGACGCTTGTCGCGCCTAAGGTTTTTAACGCCCGAATTTCTGCGGGGGTTTCAAAGCGTGGCCCAGGGAAAAAGGCATAAATGGATGGCTTAATAGGAATGCCGGTAGCCTGACTGGCAGCAAGGGCTTTTTCAATCAGTGCAGGGGTATAAATTTCTGACATATCTTTAAAACGAGGACCAAATTCATCTAAGTTAAGACCACGTAATGGCGAAGGACAAAAGAAACTCAAGTGATCGGTGAGATAGGCAATATCACCAGGACTTAAAGAGTCATCAATGCCGCCGCAGGCGTTGGTAAGAATCAGCTGTTTAACTTTTAATAAGGCGAGCACGCGAATCGGGAAGGTGACTTCCTTCATATCATAGCCTTCATAATAATGAACGCGTCCTTTCATGGCGAGAATCGTTTTGTCTCCTAACGTGCCAAGATACATTTTCCCTTCATGCCCTTCGATGGTGGAAGTAGGGAAATGTGGAATTTCATGGTAATCGAGGATTACCGGATCTTCGATCAGATCCGCTAAAGGGCCTAAGCCGGAACCTAACACAATGGCTGTGTCAATGGGTTTAGGAAAACGTTTTTGAATGAAGCGGGTCGCTTCATGAATAGCATCGCTATACAAAATAATCACTCCTCTTTTTCTTTAAGTATAGCATGATTTGGCATCAACTTGAAAATTTGATAAAATAATGAAAAAAGGTGGTGGTAAGATGAATAAACAATCATTTCGCTTAGAAGCGGTGCGGTTATTTGAAAGCAAAGTCTTTCGTGATGCCATTCATGGTTATATTCATGTCGAATATTTACCAATCTGGTCCCTTATTAATACGTCGGCCATGCAGCGCTTACGTCGCATTAAGCAGTTAGGGGGCACGTATATGGTCTTCCAGTCGGCTGAACATTCTCGTTTTACCCATTCCCTGGGTGTTTATGAAGTGGTTTGTAAGATCCTTTCCTTAGAACAGGTGCGTGATCACCTCAGTGATTATGAAAAGTTATGTGTCATGTGTGCGGG
>OCTW011609465.1_pt1 | contig 11703 bp, 10 predicted proteins | sample 1539671 | NCBI WGS metagenome assembly OCTW01 (sample SAMN02144230, study PRJEB22623) | gut metagenome | biome: sheep rumen | host: Ovis aries | place: New Zealand | reverse complement strand
CGGCCGCCGGCCGCATGGGCACGGCGGCGGAGGAAACCTACCTGTTTGACGACGGACTCTATGCGCTGAAGGCGGCGAAATCCTTCGGCTACGGTACGGTGGGCGTCTATGATTCTGTCAGTGAGGCCGATCAGCCGGAGATCCGGCGCACGGCGGACTACTATGTGAACGGTCTGGAGGAACTGGTCTTAGCGTAAGGCGGCCGGTATCTGTACATTTCGTTTCATTCGAAGTAAAATAACAGCGTACCGGAAGATTTGACAGAACCGGCAGAAGAAGGAGGTACTATGCACAGCAAGACACTCATCGTCGACGATGATCCGAATATCAGAGAAGTCCTGAGCGTTCTGCTCAGCAGTGAGGGATATGATGTGACCGAGGCCGAGAACGGCACTATGGCCCTGGAGAAAGTGAACAGCATGGCGTTCGATATCGTCATTCTGGATATTATGATGCCGGATATGGACGGCATCGAAGTCTGCCGCAGGATCCGGGAGAAATCCTCGGTTCCGGTTCTCTTCCTGACGGCGAAGTCCCAGGACAGAGATAAGGTGGAGGCTTATACCACCGGCGGCGACGATTTTCTGGAGAAACCGTTCTCCCAGACTGAGCTGCTGATGAAGATCAAGTCACTGATCCGCCGGCATACCGAGTATGACAAGCCGGTGCCCCGGGCAGAGCGGCCGGGCAGTGAGGTGCTGGCGGATAACCTGATTGTGGATGTCAGGACCCGCTCCGTGCAGAAGAACGGCGTCCGGATTAACCTGACGGACAAGGAATTCGATATTCTCCGCTATTTCATGGAGCACCGGGGCGAAGTGGTCCGGAACAAGGATCTCTATGAAAGCGTGTGGGGGGAGGATTATCTCACCTCCGCCGGCAACACCATTATGGTTCACGTGCTGAACCTCCGGAAGAAACTGGAGGACGATGTCAGCAAGCCGAAGATAATCAAGACGGTTTGGGGAAAGGGATATCGGATTGAGTAAGATTCTGGAATTTGTGAAGAAGAAACTGCACAGCGATCGGTTCGTTTCGCTGAATCTGAAACTGACCATTGTGATTCTGCTGGCGGCCGGTCTTACTGTGGCGGTGCTGGGTGCCTGCAGTCTGCTGCAGGCGGTGGTCACGAAGAATGTTTTTCAGGCTGATTTCATGAAGAAGAAATTCGTGGACCAGCGGTATGAGGAACTGAAGACCTACATCCGGGATAACGGCGTGAAGTCCACCGACAAGGAGCTGCTGGAAGAATGGATGGATGACAAGAAATACACCGAGCTCATTGTGTATAACAGCAAGGGACAGGTGTTTTCCGGCGGCTGGATCGTGGACTCCGACGGCACCGTGAGCGGAGACGGGGTGAATCTGGTGGGGAAGCAGAGTGAAGATACCCGGAGCGCCCAGCCGCGGATCGAAAATAAGCCGAAGATCGATACCCAGCATTTCACCAGAGACACATTCAACCGGATTATCCGGTTCCGGGACAATTCCTGTTACGTATACATGAATGTCTACTACGAACAGGCGTGGATCCGGTTCATTCTGATCGTCAGCATCATCCTGGCGGTGCTGACATTCTTCCTGGTGATTCTGAAGTACAACAAGGCGGTGCTGCGCCGGGCCTTCGACATCGCAGCCGATGTGAAGCGGATCTCGGACGGGGATATGGACTCCCAGGTGACCGTGGGCCCCCATGATGAACTGGGAGAACTGGCGGAAAGCGTCAACCGCATGCAGCAGGCGCTGAAGGAGAGAAGTCTGGCGGAGCAGGCGGCGAAGGATGCGAATGCGCAGCTGATCACCTCCATGTCCCACGATATCCGGACGCCGCTGACGTCTCTGATCGGCTACCTGGACATTATCGACAGCGGACGGTTCGAGACCCTGGAGGATCTGTCCCGTTACATTAAGTCCTGCCGGGACAAAGCCTTCCAGCTGAAGGGCCTTTCGGACAAGCTGTTCAATTATTTCCTGGTGTTCGGCGCCCGGGAAGAGGACTCGGAGGAACTGGAGGTTGTGGACGCCGGCATCCTGTTCCGTCAGCTGCTGGCGGAGCATATTTCCGAGATCATCGATTACGATTACGACACGAATTTCAATTATCAGGTGCCGGAACAGGTCATGATCCGCACGGACATTTCCGGGATTCAGCGGGTGTTCGACAACCTGTTCTCCAACATCATGAAATATGCCAACCCTGACTTCAACATTGAAATCAAGGCGAATGTGATCAATGGCAAGATCAAGCTGATTCTTCAGAACCACATCACGGAAGAAGCGAAGAAAGTGGAGAGCACGAAGATCGGCGTGAAAACCTGCAAGAAGATTATCGAGGATACCGGCGGCAGCTTCCACGCCATGGAAGAGGAGAAAATCTATACGACCGAGATACTGATCCCGATTTTGTCCGAGGCGGAGACGCAGATCGCCATCGCAGAGCAGGAAGAGGAAGAGGCGGCGGAGGCCGAGGCGAAGGCCGAAGCGGAAGAGGGAGAAAATGCCGAAGTGAAGGCGGAATCAGAGACCGGACAGAAGGCGGGTGATCCGGCGGATGGCGCATCCGGCGGTCCGTCTGCCGGGCCGGGAGAAGCGGGGGATTCCGCCGGTTCTCCGGAGGAGCCGAAACTCCGGCCGACCCCCGGCGTGGGAACGGTTATCAAGTCATAGCTGACTTCAGCGTACGCCCGCCGGGCGTAGAAAAAATATGGAGGTGTGAGTCCAATGGCAAGAAAAAAAGAAATTCCGAGGATCACCGGTACGCTGCGCGCGAAAGCGATGCATCTTCCGGAATGTATCCACAATGCGAAGGGCATGGTGGTTCTGGGACGGCGGATTAAATCAGTGATCTATTCCACGGATATCGCCGTGATCCGGAACTGCGATGCGGACGCCGTACTGGCGGTCTATCCGTATACACCCCAGCAGGTGATTTCCCAGGCGATTATCAGCGCCTCCTCCATTCCGGTGTTCGTCGGTGTGGGCGGCGGGCTGACGAACGGCTTCCGTTCGGCGCTGATTTCCCAGGATGCGGAGGCCCAGGGGGCCTATGCCGTTGTGGTCAATGAACCGATGTCCGTGTCCAACATCCATCTCATTCACCGGGTCATCGACATTCCGATCATCGGAACCGTGGTGGACTATGACCGGGACGAGATTCAGTCCCGGCTGGATGCGGGCGTGAAGATTCTCAATGTGTCTGCGGCAAAGGAAACAGCGGAAGTGGTCTCGAAAATCCGCCGCCACTTCAAGAACGTGGCCATTATGGCCACAGGCGGACCGACCGAAGAGACCATCGCCCAGACCATCAAGGCCGGCGCCAACAGCATCGTCTACACACCGCCGTCGATTGCGAAGATCTTCAGCGAGATCATGGCGGATTACCGTCTCCACGATGATGTGGTGGATTCACCGGAGTCGGCGGAAAACGAGAAGGGAGATATCCGGGACATGCTGCGGATGGTGTAAACGGCAGGTTTTCCGGAAGCATCCCGGGGTGTGCGGCAGCGGCTGCGCCGCACACCCCGGGAATACGATTTTTTTCGCTGACAACGAAAAAATCGTTGACAGAAGATGCGCCGGATGTTAATATAATAAACGTGCTTGAGAGGGCACAGACGATTTGAATATTTATGGGTTATTAGCTCAGCTGGCAGAGCACCTGACTCTTAATCAGGGTGTCCAGGGTTCGAACCCCTGATAACCCACCATAGTAGAAGACCTCCGGTTTCCCGGAGGTCTTTTCTGTATCACATGCAGGTGTGACGCTGCGAGTCATTTCTCTGTCCGGGGCAAATTGCAGGTGCGTTTTCTCCGTAATTTCCTCGCTTTAACTGCGGAAAAAATTGTGCAGCTGCATAATGCCGGGATAAAAGATTGTGTGAAATATAAATAATTGTTGGATTTAACAACAAATAATTTTTAATCAAGTTATGAAAATATATTACTGCACACAAATTAATACAAATTTACTTGGGACCGTTGACATTGAATATTCAGAAATATACAATGATTCTACAACTTAGTGTTAGTGTTGTAGGAGGAGAGAGTTATGGAACAAGCTAATTCGAAAGGCCAATGGGGCAGCAAATTTGGATTTTTGATGGCTGCCGTGGGTTCTGCCGTAGGACTCGGAAACTTGTGGGGATTCCCGTACAAGATGGGAAAGAGCGGGGGCTTCGCCTTCCTGCTGATTTACCTGATACTGGTTGTCCTCGTCGGTGTTGTTATCATGCTTGCGGAGCTTGCACTGGGACGCAAGACCGGAAAAGGTGTTATTTATGCTTATCGTTCCGTGTCGAAGAAGTACACATGGGTCGGCTGGCTGGGCTGGCTGTCCCCGCTGCTGATCCTCGGTTTCTACTGTATGCTGGGCGGTTACTGTATTAAATATTCCGTTGCGAATATCGGTGACCTGTTTCATGCTTCCTGGGGAATCGGCGATGCGGATCCGGCGAAGTACTTCGGCGCATTTACGTCGAACATGGGACAGACCTGTCTGTTTACCCTGATTTTCACCATTCTGACCATCATCATCGTTAACGGCGGTGTTTCCGGCGGTATTGAGAAATTTACCACCGTTGCGATGCCGGCACTGTTCTTCATGCTGCTGATCGTCATCATCAGAAGCTGCACCATGCCGGGAGCGGGCGCCGGACTGTCCTTTGTCTTCAAACCGAACTTCGAGGTATTCAAGGGAACCGGGTGGATCAGTGTGCTTGCCGCGGCAGGCGGGCAGATGTTCTTCTCATTGTCCCTGGGTATGGGTATCATGGTAACCTATGGTTCCTACCTGAAGAAGGATGATAATCTGGAACAGAGTGCTCTGCTGATTCCGTTCTTCGACACACTGATTGCGGTCATGGCAGCTATGGCAACCATGCCGGCAACCTTCGCCAGCGGACTGGATCCGGCGGCGGGCCCGGGCATGCTGTTCATCACCCTGCAGACTGTATTCAACGCTATGGGAGCGGTGGGACCGATTTTCGGTTTCCTGTTCTACTTCCTGGTATTCATCGCAGCGATCACATCCTCCATTTCCCTGCTGGAGGCAGTCGGCTCCACCATTCTGGACATGAAGGAAGGAAGCGGTATCACCCGTACTAAGGCGACGCTCATCGCCGGTATCGTTGTTCTGATTGAAGGTCTGTTCATTTCCTGCGACGGACTGGGCGCCAACGGATTCCCGCAGATTTTCGGACAGGGCTGCTGGCTGGATTCGTTCGACCTGGTATCGGAAGGTATCATGATGCCGCTGGGTTCCCTGGTCTGCGCAATTATCTTCGGATGGCTGAAGAAGGGTTACGTAGAGGAAGAAGTGAAGCTCTCCAGTGAATTCAAGATGAAGGGATTCTTCGACTTCTGCATGAAGTTCATCGTTCCGATCGCCATGGTTCTGGTTCTGCTGGGACAGCTTGACGGGTTCTTCGGACTGGGCATCTTCAGTTAAGACGATTTAATGAACTGAGACACAACATACACACTAACATGATAGGGGGCCGTCCTGCGGGGCGGCTCCTTCGGTTGAGGAGGAACGGAAATCGGAGGAAAAAGACGTAAACGCAGAAGCGGGGGAAAGGAAAAAAGTATTGACACACTCTGCGGACGGTGGTAATATTAACGATGTTCTCACGAGAAAGGTGAGAGGGTAATACATGGGTTATTAGCTCAGCTGGCAGAGCACCTGACTCTTAATCAGGGTGTCCAGGGTTCGAACCCCTGATAACCCACCACTGTGAACTCCGGTTTTGCCGGAGTTTTTTCTTTTCTTCGGAGAAAAGTCAAATGTTCTGTTTCACGTGCACCGGATTTTGGGTATGAGAATAGTATGACAACGTTAAGGGAACGTGGAGGTGAACAGATGAATTTTTTTGATGCAAAGGTAACGGAAATCCGGCGTGAGATCGGGGATGCCTACAGTTTTGTTATGGAAATTCCGGAAGGGTTCCAGTGGAAGGCGGGACAGCATGTGCTGTGGAAGCTGAAGGGATATACGGTAGAGGAAGGGGACCGGGACACCAGAGTGTTCACAATCGCCTCGGCCCCGGAGGACGGTTTCCTGATGTTCACCACACGGATTACAGAGCTGCACACCAGTTTCAAGGAAGTGCTGCTGCATCAGCTGAAGGTGGGGGATGTGATGCAGGTGGCGGTACCGCGGGGCAGCTTCGATATGGACACAGAGAATTTCTCTTCCACGATGATCGTGGCGGGTGGCATTGGCGTGACGCCGATCCGGTCGATTCTGCGGAGTTATATGGAGCATCCGAAGGAGGGCCATCCGGTTACGGTGCTCTATTCGGAGCGGGACGGGAATTTCTCGTATCAGGAACTCTGGGAGGAGATCCGTACGCGGGTTCCGGGACTGGAGATCAATCTACTGACCGATTCAGATGAAGTCGGAAACCGGGTGGATGCTTATGCGAAGGAACACGGACAGAATGCGGAATTCCTGATTGCCGGTCCGCCGCGGATGAATGAGGCCTACACAGAGCGGCTGAAGGGACTGGGTGTGCCGGAAGGAGACATCAAGACCGATGTATTCATGGGATATGACGACTGATTCGCCGCAGGAAACTGGGGGAAGGGGCGCAGGAGCGCCCCGTTTTTTTGTGGGCAGGCGGATGGGCCGGCACGTCTGTTCCGGGGTGACGCTGTGCGCCCGTCACGAATTGTTGGAGAATCATTAAGTATTACTAAAAGACAAGTGTTTTATCATAATAAAATACCGCGCTTAATGATAAGAGAAATTTTGAAACTTTTTGAAGTCAGGCGAAACCGCAGAAATAGCATAGAACCACAGTGAAGCATTGATGCAGAGAGTCTCTCGGATTGTCAGAACGTTATGTTGTGGTGGATGAAATTCTGATTGTCAGAATAATGGAAAAGAAAGGAAGGTATCACCGTGAACAACAAGAGTTTCAGTATCGCGAATGTGATCAAGTATGCAGGGGCATTCGTCGCTTGTGCGATCGGTTCCGGTTTCGCAACCGGCCAGGAGATCATGCAGTTCTTCTCCGGCCAGGGAATTATGAGTGTGGTGGGAACGATCGTCACCACAGTGATCTTTGCCTGGGTCGGCGGAATGTTCATGAAGCACGGACAGGAAATGCAGATGGAGAATCCGAATGAGATCTCCGAGTTCTATTTCGGCAAGAAGTTCGGAAAGTTTTTCTCCATTGTGTTCCAGGTGTTCCTGTACGGTGTGTATGTCATCATGATCGCCGGAGCCGGTGCCACGCTGTCCGAGTACTTCGGCCTGAACCCGCTGGTGGGAAGAGTGGGCATGGCTCTGCTGGCGTTCATCACGGTTATCTTCGGTCTGTCCAAGATCACGGATGTGCTGGGCGGACTGGGTACAGTGATCATTGTGTTTGCGGTAGGCGTAGGTATCTACAGTTTCCTGTCGAATATGGACGGCCTTGCGCAGGCCTCCTCTGTCATCCCGACACTGGCGATTACGAAGACCCAGGGCGGATGGCTCTGGTCCTCCATTCTGTATCCGGGATTTAACGCAATCGTCGTTATGTTCCTGACCACCAGCATGGGAAAGACTGCGAATTCTCCGAAGGAAGCGCTGTGGGGCGGCGTGCTGGGCGGCGTGCTCTTCGGTGCGGCGATCCTGACCATGAACCTGGGAATCATGGCAAACATCGGTGCAGTGTATTCCAAGGCCGTTCCGACGCTGGTGCTGGCTTCCCGGATCAGCCCGATTTTCGCCACAATTTTCTCCGTCATCATCTGCTGCGGTATTTACACCACCACCGTGCCGATGCTGTGGGGCAATGTGAGAATGTTCGCAGAGGACGGAACGAAGAAGGCGGTTCTGATCGCTGCCGGTCTGACGGCGCTGGGCCTGGTGCTGGGCATGACCAGCTTCAAGACTCTGGTCAACATCATCTACCCGATCAGTGGTTACATTGGTGTGGTTCTGTTCGGTTTCATTGCAGTCCGCAACCACCAGCTGAACAAGCAGATGAAGGCGAAGAACGAAGAGACAGAAACAGAAGTGGCTTTCGAAGAGGAGAAGGCGGTATAGCGTTGGAGAGCGCTGTATTTCTGGGATTGCTGTAATAGATCATCTGAAAATGGAAACCCCGGAGGAGTGTGAGCTTCCGGGGCTTTTCCCTATCTGGAGGACAAAAAAATACGTGCAGGCGTTCTCTCCCAGGTTTTGCCTCCGGGGTTGACCATGCAGGCGCAGAATGAGATAATTTCAGGGACAGCCGGGCACTCCGGTCCGGTGCAGCGAAAGAAAAGAGGGTAATGACATGAAATCCATCCGGACAACAGTCCAGAACACTGTGTTTCTGACACTGATCGTCATCGTAATGGCGCAGATCAACATTCATATTTTTTCTTCCACCCGGTTTCTGATTTCCGTGGCGCCGGTGTGTCTTCCGGCCTTCCTGTATCTGCTGGATGATGCGGAGATTCTCCCGGTTTCCATCCTGTCGGGTTTCGGTATATTCGGGACCCGTGTGCTCAGGGACTATGTGACGGGGGCCGGCATAGCTGATGTGGCGGCACAGTATCTGCCGGAAACCATGTTCTATGTTGTGTTCGGCATCGCACTGTTCATCTTCGACCGTCTGCGGAGCCAGAATATCCGGCTTCGGTATTTCATTCCGCTGGTGATGGTGATTGATTACGGGGCGAACTCCCTGGAACTGTTCGCCCGTATGAAAACGACGGCGTATACGATGAATAACCAGCTGAGTCTGATGCTGGTTGCTTTCATCAGGGGGATGCTGCTTCTGATCATTCTGGGATCCCTGAATCAGTACCGGGTGCTGCTGCTGAACCGGAATCATGCGGAACGTTATCAGCGTCTGATCATGCTGATCTCCCGGCTGAACGGAGAAATGCTCTGGATGAAGAAGAATGTGGACCAGATCGAGAAGACCATGGATACCTCCTACCGTCTGTACAGTGAATTGAAGGACGGGGGGCAGGACGCCTATGCGGACCGTGCGCTGAAGGTGGCGAAGGACATTCATGAAGTAAAGAAAGAGTATCTGCTGATTCTGCGGGGGCTTTCGGAATCCATGGAGGACGAGACGGAATCGGATGTGCTGAAAATGACAGAGCTGTTCGTCATACTGATTCATTCGGTCAATGATGAATTCGAAGCCCAGGGGAAGCGGCCGATCATCACGCTGTCCAAGGAGGATGAACTGGCGGCGAAGGAACCGTACCTGTTCCTGTCTGTGTTTCACAATCTGATTGCGAATGCGGTGGAGGCGTCGGATAATCGCAGGTGTGTGATTACCATTTCCGAACAGAACGGCGGAGATCATTATCTGTATACGGTTCAGGACAACGGGCCGGGGGTACCGGAAGAGTTCCGTGACAAGGTTTTCGAACCTCGTTTCTCCACGAAATTCAATGAGGAAACCGGCATGGTGAACCGGGGGCTGGGACTGAGCCTTGTGAAGGACATTGTGGAAGAATCTCTCCACGGCACCATCCGCCTCCGGCAGGGATCCGGCGGTGCCGCCTTCGAGATCCGGATTCCGAAGGATGCCATGGAGGTGGTGGAATGACCCGTTTCTATCTGCTGGATGATGATGTGTCCGTTACCGGCATTCTGAAGATTATCATCGAAGGGAAGAAACTGGGGGAGGTCTGCGGCATGTCCGAATCGCCGGAGGAAGCGATGGATGACCTGGCGTATTCCCGGCCGGACATTGTGATCGTGGACCTGCTGATGCCGGAAATGGACGGCATCACATTCGTGAAGCGGGCACGGCAGTCCTTCCGGGATACGGAGTTCATCATGCTTTCCCAGGTTTCCTCCAAGGACATGATTGCGAAGGCCTATGAAGCAGGGGTCCGGTATTTCATCCAGAAGCCGGTGAATGCGATTGAAGTGACGAAAGTGATCGAGAATGTGGTGGACGAGCAGCGGATGAAGCGCACCATGGATCAGATGAAGCATCTGTTCGCCGGCGCCGGAGAACCGGACGGGTCGGAAGGAGCGGATTCGAAAGAAGCGGCTTCCGGCGAACTCGCTGCCCGGCAGGGTGCCCGGGACCGGGCCCGCCGGATTCTTCAGGAGCTCGGAATGATCGGTGCCGTGGGATATGACGATATCATCCGGGTGGTGGAGCGGTATGCGAATCATGAAGAGGAAATGGCCGGCCTGACGGTGAAAAAAATCTGCGAAGCCTTCTCAGACTCTCCGAAATCCATGGAGCAGCGGATCCGGCGCACAGCGGCTTCGGGGCTGACCACCATCGCCAGCATGGGCGCAGACGACTTCACGAATCCGGTGTTCACCGATTATTCCGGAAGCCTGTTCGATTTCGAACAGGTCCGGAAGGAGATGGACTATATTCAGGGAAAGTCCGACCAGCGGGGGAATGTGAAAATCAAGAAGTTCCTCACTGCGCTGGTCAGTATGTGCAGCCACTAAGCAGGCAGTGTATCCGCCGCTGCGTCAGGAATCTGTGCCGCCGGAGGCAGTTAGCGGGCCGCCTGAATGATTTTCTTTGCCGATGCTGCGGCGGTGCGGATCGGAACGGCGAAGCCCAGACCCTCCACGTCAGAGCCGGTTGATTTCGATTCCACGATGCCGATCAGGTTGCCGGAGGCATCGAAGAGTCCTCCGCCGGAGTTTCCCGGATTCACTGCGGCGTCGGTCTGCAGCAGGGTCAGTTTCTGATTGCCGATGGTCAGTTTGCGGTCCAGTGCGCTGATGATGCCGGTGGTGGCGGTGTTGCTCAGCTGCCCCAGCGGATTGCCGATGGCCACGGCAGTGTCTCCCACCTCCAGTTTGCTGCTGTCGCCGTAGGTGGCGGCGGTGAGGCCGGCAGCGCGGATCTTGATCACGGCCAGGTCATTGGAGGAGTCGGTTCCCACCATAGTGGCCTGGTACTCCTTCTTGTTGTTTAGCGTCACCGTGATCCGGGTCGCCCCTTCCACCACGTGTTCGCAGGTCAGTATGTAACCGTCTGAGCTGATGATCACTCCGGATCCGGCGCTGCTCGAAGTGCTTCCTGCGGAGACGAACGGACCGGAAGACTGGGATTCTACCGTAATGGAAACTACGGAGTTCTTCGCTTTTTTTACGATGCTGTCGGTGGAAAGGGTGGTCTTGGCGGCGGTCAGGGTGTAGTTCCCGGTGTTGCCGCTGCTTCCGCTGCTGCCGAATTTCGAATAGAGAACCATCCCGCCGACGGACGCTGCCGCGCTGGTCGTCATGCATCCCGCAAGAATCAGAGCGAGGGTGCGTTTTTTTAGCTGCATCTTTTCCATTGTCATAAGAAACCTCCTGATGTATTCTGTGCGCCCGCAGCGCCTGCTGAATAATGTCTGTTGTTTCGGATGACATCATCATACTGCAGGAGGATGAAGCGGCCGTGGTACGTCTGCGAGAGAATGGTCAGAAAACATCCACTGTCTGTTCACGTCGCTTCATATTCTGTTATTCCGGTGAAAAAATGCTGATCATTGACTGATGAGAGAAACCGGTGCCCGAAGGATCATTTGATCGTTCAGGCACCGGTTTCTCTCTGTTATGGTCGGGCAATCCGGCTTTCCGCCTCGCCTCACCGTATGAAGCAGCGGAAAAACGCTCCGGCATCCGCCAGGATATGAATCTTGATTTTCAATGTTCCGCCCACGGCTTCCGCCATCTCCCGGCTCATGGTGTAAATGCCGCCGCCGCAGCGGTACATCAACTGAATGGCCTCGATCAGTTCC
>OCTW011596068.1_pt1 | contig 11703 bp, 12 predicted proteins | sample 1539671 | NCBI WGS metagenome assembly OCTW01 (sample SAMN02144230, study PRJEB22623) | gut metagenome | biome: sheep rumen | host: Ovis aries | place: New Zealand | reverse complement strand
TAGGGCTTCTCACCCTGCTTCACGCGCTTGAGCAGCTCAGTGGCATTGCCGGTTCCGCTGGCAACAGCCACCAGGACTTCCTTGCCGTCGAGGTTGATGGAAGCTTCCTTGATGCCTTCCACGCCACGGACCTGATGGAATTCCACATCTTCCAGCGTCTTGCCGGTGATGGTCTCATAAGCGGTACGCAGAGCAGCTTCCATAACGCCGCCGGTGGCACCGAAGATGACGCCGGCACCGGTGGACTCGCCGCACAGGCTGTCGAAGTCAGAATCCGGCAGATTCACGAAATCAATACCGGCCTGCTTGATCATGCGGGCAAGCTCGCGGGTGGTGATGACGGCATCCACGTCGGCCATGCCGTCGTGACCCAGCTCGGGACGGTCAGCTTCGAACTTCTTGGCCGTGCAGGGCATGACGGAAACGACCGCGATGGTCTTGGGATCGATATTGTTCTTCTCTGCATAGTAGGACTTGATGATGGCGCCCAGCATTTCGTGCGGGGACTTGCAGGAAGACAGGTTGGGCAGGAAATCGGGATGATAGGTCTCGCAGTACTTGATCCAGCCGGGAGAGCAGGAGGTCATCATGGGCAGCACGCCGCCGTTGGTGATGCGCTCAACCAGTTCGTTGGCTTCCTCAAGAATGGTGAGATCTGCGCCGAAGTCGGTGTCGAACACGCGGTCAAAGCCCAGACGATGCAGGGCAGTGGCCATCTTGCCGGTCACGCTGGTGCCCATGGGCAGGCCGAATTCCTCGCCCAGAGCGGCACGCACGGCGGGAGCGGGCTGCACCACAACATGCTTGGTGGGATCGCTGATGAGGTCCCAGACCTTCTTGGTCTCGTCCTTCTCATACAGAGCGCCAACAGGGCAGTTGACAATGCACTGTCCGCAGTTGATGCAGCTCATTTCGCTGAGCTTCATCTCCCAGGGGCTTTCGATGGCTGTCTTGAAGCCGCGGTTCACGGGTCCGATGACGCCCACGTTCTGGATCTTGGAGCAGACAGAGACGCAGCGGCGGCACAGAATGCACTTGTTGTTGTCGCGGACAATGGAGGGAGACAGATCATCGATGGTGTAGTTGTTGCGGACGCCTTCGTAGGCATCTTCTGCTTCCACGCCCAGCTCAAGGCACAGCTTCTGCAGTTCGCAGTTCTGGCTGCGGATGCAGGAGAGGCACTTCTTCTGATGGGTGGAAAGGGTGAGCTTCAGGATGTTCTGGCGATACTTGCGGATCTGGGGCGTGTTGGTCTTGACCACCATGCCGTCGGCCGCAGGCAGCACGCAGGCAGCCTGGAGAGAACGGGCGCCGGAGTCCACCACGCACATGCGGCAGGCACCGAGCTCGTTGATATCCTTAAGGAAACAGAGGGTGGGAATACGGATGCCGACCTGCTTGGCGGCCTCCAGAACCGTAGTGCCCTGGGGGACCTGAACCTGCACGCCGTCGATGGTAAGGCTGATTAATTTCTCCATGATTCAATCCTCCAGCACACTCAAACTTTGATGATCGCGCCGAAGCGGCATTTCTCCATACATGCGCCGCACTTCAGGCACTTGTTCGGATCAATCTTATGCTGCTTCTTGACTTCGCCGGTAATGGCTTCGCCGGGGCAGACGCGCGCGCAGGCCGTGCAGCCGCGGCACTTGTCGGTGATGACATACTGCAGAAGCGCCTGGCAGTGATGAGCGGGGCACTTCTTGTCGCGGATGTGGGCGACATATTCATCGCGGAAGAATTTGAGCGTGGAGAGAACCGGGTTCGGGGCAGTCTGGCCCAGGCCGCACAGAGCCGTGGACTTGATGGTCTCAGCCAGCTCTTCCAGCTTTTCGATATCGCCTTCCTGGCCCTGGCCCTTGACAATGCGGTTCAGGATCTCCAGCATGCGCTTGGTGCCTACACGGCAGGGAGTGCACTTGCCGCAGCTCTCGTCCACGATGAAGTCCAGATAGAAGCGGGCGATATCCACCATGCAGTTGTCTTCGTCCATGACGATCATACCGCCGGAGCCCATCATGGAACCGGCCTGGATGAGGTTGTCATAGTCCACGGGGGTATCCAGCAGGCTCTCAGGCAGACATCCGCCGGAAGGACCACCGGTCTGGACGGCCTTGAACTTCTTGCCGTTGGGGCAGCCGCCGCCGACTTCGTAGATGATGGTGCGCAGGGTGGTGCCCATGGGAACTTCCACAAGACCGGTGTTGTTGATCTTGCCGCCCAGAGCGAACACCTTGGTGCCCTTGGACTTTTCGGTACCCATGGAGGCATACCAGTCAGCGCCGTGGAGGATGATCTGCGCCACGTTGGCGTAGGTTTCCACGTTGTTGAGCATGGTGGGCTTGCCGAACAGACCCTTCACAGCCGGGAACGGAGGACGGGTGGTGGGCTCGCCGCGCTTGCCTTCGATGGAGTGCATGAGAGCGGTTTCCTCGCCGCAGACGAAAGCGCCGGCGCCGAGACGGACAAACAGGTTGAAGTTGAAGCCGGTCTCAAAGATGTTCTCGCCCAGGAGGCCGTAGTCTCTGGCCTGCTGGATGGCGATGTTCAGACGCTTGACGGCGATGGGGTACTCAGCGCGGACATAGATGTAGCCTTCGCTGGCACCGATGGCATAGCCGGCAATGGCCATGGCCTCGATGATGGCATGGGGATCGCCTTCGAGGATGGAACGGTCCATGAAAGCACCCGGGTCGCCTTCGTCAGCATTGCAGGCCACATACTTCTGGTCGCTGACAGAGTTGTAGGTGAACTTCCACTTCAGGCCGGTGGGGAATCCGCCGCCGCCGCGGCCGCGCAGACCGGACTTGAGGATTTCATCAATGACTTCCTCACGGGTCATGGTGGTCAGCGCCTTTTCCAGAGCACGGTAGCCGTCCATGGCCAGGTATTCATCAATGTTCTCAGGATCGATCACGCCGCAGTTGCGCAGGGCAATACGGTGCTGATGCTTGTAGAAGTTGATGTCTTCCAGAGCCTTGTTGGCATTCTGCTCATGAGTGGCATGGTCGGTGTACACGAGATGCTCAACCTTGCGGCCCTTGAGCAGGTGCTCGCTGACGATCTCGTCCACATTTTCCGGCTTGACGCGGCTGTAGAAGGTGCCGTCCGGGTACACGATAACCACAGGGCCGGCTTCGCACAGACCGAAGCAACCGGTGCGGATGACCTTGACTTCATGGTCCAGGCCGTTTTCCGCAATCTTTTCATTAAACCGTTCGATCAGGGTTGCAGAACCGGAAGATGAGCAGCCGGTGCCACCGCAGACCAGAACGTGCGCGCGAAAAATATCCATGACTTACCTCCTCCGATCAGTTGGCTTCAGCAGCCCCGATGGTGTATTCCTGTACCGGGCGTCCGTTCACAATGTGTTCGGCCACAATACGCGGGACCATTTCCGGCTTCACATGCACATAGGTAACTTTTTCCTGTCCGGGGACATACACGTCCACCATGGGCTCGAGACGGCACATGCCGACGCAGCCGGTCTGGGAGACGGTAACATGGTTCAGCTGCCGCTTGGCAACTTCATCCACAAAGGAAAGCATGACAGGACGGGCACCGGCGGCGATTCCGCAGGTGGCCATGCCGATGACAACACGGGTGGTGTCGTTCTTGTCTTCTTTTCTCAGATTGATCTTGGACAGCGTCGCCTTGCGGATCGCTTCCAGTTCAGCCAATGATTTCATCGCATGATTCCTCCCAAAATCGGTTCTAACTCTTCATGAATCGAATCCTGGATCCACTGGATGACTTCCGGTTCTGCCAGGGATACGCCTTCAAGTGCCTGACGGACTTCCACGGTGGAAAAGTTCATCTCGCCGCCGTCGGACCGGCAGGTGAGGGTGAACTCGGGAGCGTCCGGATTCCCCATGATCAGAGTGGCCATGGTGGAACCGAGATCGCCCAGGGGCAGGCAGTCAATGGAATCCGTATGCCAGTACGCCGTAATGGTTGTACCGGCGCCTTCCTTACTGTCAATCTTCACGCTTCCGCCGCTGAGGGTGGTGTTCTGCATCAGCAGCGGAATGCCCAGCCCGATTTTCCGGGTGGTGCGGGTGGTGACAAAAGGATTGGTTACCTGTTCCACAAACTCGGGACTCATGCCGCAGCCGTCATCCCGGACCTGCATCTCCAGCACCCCGTCACTGGCGAGGGCAAAGGAGATATCCACTTCCGTGGCGCCTGCGCGTACGCTGTTCTGAACAATGTCCAGCAGGTGCAGGGCTATTTCTTTCATGCTTCAGCCTCTCCGGCTGCCTGATACTTGGCGATGATGCCGGGAACCTGATCCGGAGTCAGACGCCCGTACACTTCACCGTTGATCATCATGACGGGTGCGAGACCGCAGGCGCCGAGGCAGCGGGTAGCTTCCAGCGTGAACTTTCCGTCGGGGGTGGTGCCGCCCACGGGAATCTTCAGTACTTCGCTGAGCTTGTCCAGGACGCCCTGGCTGCCCTTGACGTAGCAGGCGGTGCCCAGACATACGCTGATGAGATATTCTCCCTTGGGATGCAGAGAGAACTGGGAATAGAACGTTGCTACCCCGTATACTTCACTGAGAGTGACGCCAAGCCCTTCTGCGATCACCTTCTGCACGTCCTCAGACACGCAGCCGAAGATCCCCTGGGCTCCCTGAAGCACGGGCATCAGGGCACCGGGCTGATCCTTGTGACTCTCAATCAAGGCCTTGAGCTGTTCAAACTTCTCGTTGGAGCCTTCCATATTCTGTGATTGCCTCCTTCTTATTGATATACTGGGGGGCAGACCACGGAATCTGCCCGGGATATACCGTTTGATAATTATATCACAAAGTGCAATAGATTGTAGTCAGGGAAATAAAAAACTAAGGAATATTTTTCAGGCGGGCACAGGCGGCGTCAGAAGATAGTCCAGAAAGGCGCGCACGCTGTTTTCCGGAAGCTGAATGCTGACCTCGGCTTCCAGGATATCCCCGAGATAATGTGCATCGGAGGAGTGCAGCACAACCTTGCCGGCCTGCGGCGTGTGCGGGCACGGCAGGCCGCGCCAGACTTCCACGGCCGTGAAATTCAGTTCCTCGGGCATGAAGCCGAGGTTTACGAGAAGTCCGTTGGACCCGCGGTTGATGTGCGCGGGCACGGCGACGCCGCCCGCCTCACGGATGCGCTGCACCCACTGGGCCAGCGTCAGGTCGGTGGCGCCGATGAGCAGGGCGTCCAGCTCCTGAATGACCTCATCGTCCTCGTTCATGATCAGCTGGTTTCCAAAAAGCGAGGGCTTGTTCTTCTTTTTGGGCAGATGCGCTGTGACCTCCTGACCGAAGGCCACGGCGGTGTCCACGTCCGGAAAATAGCCGAGCAGATGCACTTCCTCGCGGGTGGTGATCTCCATGCCGGGAATCAGGGTCAGCCCGTAGGCGTCGCAGCATGCCTTGGCTGCAGGCAGGTTCAGGCCTGTATTGTGATCGGTCAGGGCAATCATGTTCAGTCCCTTGAGCGCAGCCATGCCGCAGAGATTGGCGGGCGTCATGTCGTCGCTGCCGCAGGGGGACAGACAGGAGTGCATGTGCAGGTCAGTGAACAGGGTTTCCATAGATCAGGTCCTGCCGGGAATGCCGGCGGCGTTGAGCCTGCCGCAGATTTCGTAGGATGTCAGAGGGGAGGAGAGCACAATCATGTCCTCGCTTATGGCCTTGTTCAGGCTTTCCTCTTCCATGTCGATGCTTTCGGGCAGGATCACGCAGGCCATTTCCGCCAGAACGGCCACGGCCACCACATTCATGTGCGTCTGTACCGTCACCCAGGCCATGCCTTCCTCACCGTGGGACATGACCCAGGACAGAAGATCACAGGCATACCCGCAGGTTACTTCACGGCCTGCGTCCAGCCCCGGGGTGAGGCAGCGCGCCTGGATCAGATTGGAAAGCTCAGCGACAGTCATTGGGATCATCCTTTCTCATTCACGTTTGGTCTGGGCAAGCTCCAGCATCTGCTGGGCCATGACCTGAAGTTTTTCCTTCATCAGATGGATGCAGTCGTTTTCCGTGCAGTATCCGCGGACAATGTCCTCGGCGAACGCGGCGCAGGTCGGGCTTCCGCAGGAACCGCAGTCATACCCGGGAAGCTTTTCGATGATCTCGTTCATGCGCATCATCTTGCGCATGGCTTCGGCCATGTTGTCGTCCAGCACCGCCGCGGCATTGGGCCGGAACGGCTCATCATTGCGCACGGGATACTTGTTGAGCAGGGCTACGGGCACATCCGTGTCCGGATGCGTGTCCGGCATGGCCTTGACCATTTTGCGCACGGAATTCTTCGCCACGTAGTTGTTCTCAAAGGTCAGCGGGCCGCCCACGCAGCCGCCGATGCAGGCGTTGCCCTCCAGATACACGAGATCGGACAGCTTGTTGTTTTCCACTTCTTCCAGCACGCGGATAACATTGGGAATGCCGTCCACGGAAAGGCTGTTTCCGGGGCATACCGCGTTTGCCTCGCCGTTGGAGGTGGCCCAGCCCACGCCGTAGCGGGTAGCGGGCACGAAATCCGGATCCCGGAGCATCTCATTGATGTGCGGGAGCAGCAGGCCGTAGAGCTCCATCATGGAAATGGCGCCGTTCAGCTCGGACTTGTGCTGGCCGAGCGGATTGCGGATGGCGGTCATTTTTGCAGGGCAGGGCGTGATAAAGAAACAGCCCACCTCTTCCGGAGAGACGCCCTTCATGCGGCAGAACTCGCTGCGGGCCACGGAAGCCGCCACCTCCATGGGCTGGCGGATGTCGATCACATGTTCCAGGAGCTCGGGAAAGCGGACCTGGATCAGCCGGACCACGGCCGGGCAGGCGGAGGAGATCATGGGTCTTGGCAGACCCGGCTCCCGGAGCTTTTCGCGGATGGCGCGCGTGACGATGTCCGCGCCGCGTGCCACCTCGAACACATAGTCGAACCCGATGCGGTACAGGGCTTCCAGCACATGGTCCGGGCTAACCAGACCGCGGAACTGACCGTACAGGGAAGGCGCCGGGAGAGCAATGGAATATTTCCAGTTGTGCACGATATCCAGGGGATCGGTGACCGCGATCTTGGCATGATAATCACAGACACGGATGCATTCACCGCAGTCAATGCACAGCGTGTCCAGAATATGGGCCCGTCCCCCGCGGACACGGATGGCTTCAGTGGGGCAGTGCTTGAGACAGTTGGTACAGCCCTTGCAGCGCTGCTTGTCCAGCTGAACGGAATGGTAACGTACAGGTTCCATACGGTTGTACCTGCCTTTTCTCAGGGAGCTCAGCCTGCCGTGGGCAGATCGAATCCCATGGTGATGGTGGTGCCGGTGCCCATTTCGGACTCAATCGCGAAATGGTCTGCGTTGCGCTTCATGTTCGGCAGGCCCATGCCGGCGCCGAAGCCGAGGGAACGCGCTTCCTCATTGGCTGTGGAATAGCCTTCGCGCATGGCCATTTCCAGGTCCGGGATACCAGGCCCCCGGTCCTTGGAGATCAGCTGCACCTGGTCCGGGAAAACCGACAGGGTCAGGACGCCGCCCAGGGAATGGATGACGAGATTCAGTTCCACTTCATAGGATGCCACGGCCACGCGGCGCAGGACATCTCCGCCGACGCCCAGCTGCTTGAGCTTTTTCTTGATGTCGGCACTGGCTTTGCCGGCGCTGGTGTAGTCGGCTGTTTCAACGGGGTAGGCGGTCGTGAACAGCGCTTCCATCACGAATCATCCTCCGAATTCCATTCTACCGGGACAGGCACGCCTCTGAGGCCTTCGGCATAGAGCATGCCGCAGGCGGAGAAGGCGGTCAGCTTGGTGGTGATGACCACCAGCCCCTGCTCGTCGGCGCTTTCCAGAATGTCATCCGTCGGCACCTTGCCGCGGACGAAGACCAGACATTTGAGGTCCAGCATTTCACTGGTTCTCACCACGTGGGGGTTGGTCAGGCCGGTGATGAGCACGGTCTTCTCGTCCACAAAGGCGAGCACGTCGCTCATCAGGTCGGAACAGCAGGCGGTGTAGACAGGGGTGTCAAGTTTGTCTTCTCCGAGCAGCACGCGGGCGCTCAGAATCCGTACCATGTCGGCAATGGTCACAGGTATCACCTCATTAAAAATTGAACATAGGATGTTAGCAAACAGTCAGACTTATCCACATGTTATCTTATCAGTCAGCAAAGAAGTTTGTCAATGCGAAAAAGGGCGGAAAAGCATGAAGAAAGAACGCTCCGGAGCGTGTCCGGAGCGTCGGGGAAACGATTATGCGGATGTGCCGGCGCAGGTCTCGTCCAGAAAAAACTTCAGGGCTCCGGCAAGCCCGGCATCATTGCCGAGAAGGGCCCTGCGGACCTCAAGATGCTCGGCAAAGCGCGGCATGACGCCGTGCAGGATTTTCTCTTCCAGCGGACGGATCAGCAGCTTTTCCTGCACGCTGACGCCGCCGCCGATCAGGATGAGCTGCGGGCTGAAGATATGGACAAGCCCCGTAATGCCGGCGGCCACATCATCTGTCCAGGCATCCAGCGCGCGGAGCATGTCAGGATCCCCGGCGGATGCACGCTCAAACACTTCCCGGCCATTGGATGCGCCGGCGCGCCGGACAAGGGCGGACGTGCTCGCGTAGTTTTCAAAGCATCCCCGCTTTCCGCAGGTGCACCGAGGTCCGTCCTGGTACAGTGTGAAATGCCCCAGTTCGCCGGCAATGCCCAGCCGGCCCTGGTACAGTCTGCCGTCCAGAATGATTCCGCCGCCCACGCCGGTGCCCAGGGTGATCATGAGCAGGTCCTGATATCCACGTCCAGCGCCGAGAAAGTATTCGCCCAGCGCGGCGGCGTTGGCGTCATTGAGCACGCGCGCGGGAACGCCGAAGGTCTTTTCCAGGCGGCTTCGGATGGGCGTGCCCTCATAGCCCGGAATGGCGCCGTTTGTGCCGATGACGGTGCCGGTGCGGGCATCGATCTGGCCGGTGGCGCTGACGGCTATGCCCTCGGGCGGACAGGGACTGGAAGCAAGCGCGTCCCGGCATGCGGAAATCACGGTATCCATGACCGGGGTCGCATACCCGTCAAAATTCACACTGCGGCTGAAGCGCGCATGGATATTGCCGTCATGGTCCATGAGGGCCAGCTTGACTTCGGTTCCGCCGATATCCACGCCGAGAATCATGACCTGTGCGCCTCCAGTTCCCGGAAAAAGCGTCCGGCGATTTCCAGAGGCCGCGTGATGGCGCCGCCCACCACCACGGCCCAGGCGCCGAGGTCCAGCATGCGTACGGCCTGCTCGGGCGTGTGGATGCGGCCTTCCGCGATCACCGGGCAGGGGAGTGCATGGACCATCTGACGCACAAGCTCGTAGTTCGGTTCACCGGTGCAGTCCCGGGTCTTCTCCGTATATCCGTTCATGGTGGATCCCACCAGATCCGCCCCGGCCTTCCAGGCGGCTTCGGCTTCCTCCAGGGTGGCGCAGTCGGCCATGATAATGATGTTGGGATATTTTTCCTTCACTTTCTTCAGGAACTCCGGCGCGGTGAGCCCGTCTCCGCGCGGCGTGTCCGTGCAGTCAATGGAAACAATGTCGCAGAGTGCTTCCATGCATTCATCCACTTCCCGCATGGTCATGGTGATGCGGCCGGAATAGCCCGGGTATTCCCGCTTGATCAGTCCGATGACGGGCAGTCCGGTTTCCTCCTTGATGCCCACGATATCCCGGACAGAGCTGGTGCGGATCATTCGGGCGCCGGCCTGCTTGGCTGCACGGGCCATGAGCGGCATGACGGAACGCTCCGGATCGTACAGCGGTTCGCCGGGCGTGGCCTGGCACGATACAATAAGACTGCCCTTCATCAGGGCAAAGAGTTCTTCCCTGGTCATATGACGGTGCCTCCTTATGCTGCGGCCGGATGTGTATATGGAAAGGACATAAGCGGCCGTCTGTGGAAAAATCATACAGGCAAAGCCTGAAAAAAGTCAATGGCTGAAGGCGCGTTCTGCGGACTGAGCGCGCCCGCGGACGGAAAAAATGCCAAATGCCGCGCTGGTGCATTGACAAATGTGCAGAATGTGGTAGAATGACTCGGCTGGTTCACTTGGAGAGATGGCCGAGCGGTTGAAGGCGCTGGTCTTGAAAACCAGTGATGCCGAAAGGCACCGGGGGTTCGAATCCCTCTCTCTCCGCCAGCTTTTTACAGGCCTATGGAGAAGTACCCAAGTGGCCGAAGGGGCTCCCCTGCTAAGGGAGTAGGCCGGGTAACCGGCGCCCGGGTTCAAATCCCGGCTTCTCCGCACGAAACTCTGAAGATGAAAGTTTTCAGAGTTTTTTTGGTTTTTGAGTCATTCACAGGCGGCTGTGTCGCCGGGGTCAGGGGGTCAGCAGAAACACGTGCCGTCCGCCGCGCTTCATGTCCGGTCCGGACATGGGAAGAGGTTTCACAGGGAGGGTGTTTTCATGCTGGACAAGCGGAAAGTCGTGATTATCGGAGCCGGGCACGTGGGTTCCCATGTGGCCATGGCACTGTGCTTTCAGGGCACATGCGATGAAATCGTACTGATTGACCGGGACAGGGAAAAAGCAGTCAGCAACAGCTATGATGTGGCGGATGCCTGCCTGTTCCTGCCCAGTACCACATACGTGCGCGCAGGAGATTATGCGGACTGCCGGGATGCGGACGTGATTGTCATTTCCGTGGGCATGCCCAGAAAGCCGGGCCAGACGCGCCTGGATCTTCTGGATGATTCCATTGTCATGATCAGGGACGTGATCAGTCATCTGCGGGAAGTGCAGGTAAGCGGGATCGTGATCTCCATCACCAACCCCGCCGATGTGGTGGGCGACTACCTCCGCAGACATCTGCAGCTCCCCCGGGAACGCTGCTTTTCCACGGGCACATCCCTGGATACGGCGCGCCTGAGGCGCACGCTCAGCGAAATGAGCGGCATGGACCGGAAAAGCGTCAGCGCCTGTGCGCTGGGCGAGCACGGGAATTCCTCGATGGTGGCATTTTCCGCTGTCACGCTGGGCGGCGTCAGCATGCGCCGGCTGAAGGAAGCGGATCCGGATGCGTGCGCGCAGCTGCGCGAGGACGTGATCTTGGAGCGGACCCGGAATATCGGGAACGATATCATCAACGGCAAGGGCTCCACGGAGTTCGGGATCGGGGCCGCCTGCGCGGATATGATCCGTGCCATTTTCCATGATGAAAAGCGGGTGATCCCGGCGTCCGTCTGTCTGGAAGGCGAGTACGGACTGTCCGGTGTGGCCTGCGGCGTTCCCTGCGTGATCGGCCGGGGCGGTATTGAGAAGATCGTGGAGCTCCCGCTGGATGCGGAGGAAAGGGAACTGCTTGCCCGCAGCTGCGATGTCATCCGTCAGTATTCGGAGCGGGCGGAAAGCGTCTGAGAAATGAAAAGGTGAAGCGGCCGGAGGGCTGCTTCACCTTTTTGCGCGCGTAAAACACGCAGGCACGGAAAATGTGCTGTCAGGCGCCGAAGAGCTCGGCGGTCTTCTTCATGCGATCCGCAATCTGCACGCCGAAGGGACAGCGCGATTCGCAGGCGCGGCAGGCAATGCAGGCGGAAGCGGTCACGCCCAGCGCCAGATAGTGCTCACGCACGCTCTCCGGAACAGTTTCATGGGCGGAGGCAAGGTCATGGAACTTGTTGACCATGGCGATGTCTATGTTCCGGGGGCAGGGACGGCAGTGTCCGCAGTAGGTGCACTGCCCC
>OCTW011579845.1_pt1 | contig 11704 bp, 11 predicted proteins | sample 1539671 | NCBI WGS metagenome assembly OCTW01 (sample SAMN02144230, study PRJEB22623) | gut metagenome | biome: sheep rumen | host: Ovis aries | place: New Zealand | reverse complement strand
CCCTCTCTACCCCCTCTCTGGGTCCTCTCTACCCACTCTATACCCCCTATCCCCAAAAATTTTCAACTTTCAATTTTCAATTATCAACTTCCCAGTACACTTGGCTTAACTACTTAACTACTGTCTACTGTCTACTCTACCCCTTCTCTACCCCAAACCAAAATTTTCAACTTTCAATTTTCAATTATCAACTTCCCAGTACTATTGGCTTAACTACTTAACTACTGCCTACTGTCTACTCTACCCCTTCTCTACCCCAAACCAAAATTTTCAACTTTCAATTTTCAATTATCAACTTCCCTGTACTATTGGCTTAACTACTTAACTACTGTCTACTGTCTACTCTACCTCCTCTCTACCCCAAACCAAAATTTTCAACTTTCAATTTTCAATTATCAACTTCCCAGTACACTTGGCTTAACTACTTAACTACTGTCTACTGTCTACTTAATCCTCAACACTTAACACTAAACAACTTTCAGCTTTTTTCCCCTCTCCGCCCCGCATTTGGAAGTTTTTGCGTATCTTTGCAGCCGATTTACAAAAAGCGAGACGACTATGAAAGAGTTGGCAATGCACGTATACGACCTCATGGAGAACTCGACGGCGGCGGGTGCTAAAGACATCCGTCTCACGATAGTGGACAGCTTGAAAAACAACGACTTCCACTTCACCATCGAGGACAACGGACGCGGTATGAGCCCCGAGTTCCTGGCGCGGGTGACGGACCCCTACACCACCAGCCGCACCACCCGCAAGGTGGGCCTCGGCCTCCCGCTGATCAAGATGAACACCGAGAACTGCGGCGGCGGCATGAAGCTGGACAGCACCCTCGGCGTGGGCACACGCCTGGAGTTCTGGTTCCAGCACAACCACTGGGACCGCCCGCCCATGGGCGACCTGCCCGGCACACTCGTCATGCTCCTCTCCGGTCACGAAGACATCCACTTCGTCATCACCTACCGCACCGACGCCGACGAGTTCGTCCTCGACACCGACGAGCTCAAAGAGGCCCTCGGCGGCATGCCCCTGACCGACGTACACATCATGCAGTATCTCAAAGAGATGATTGCCGAAAACCTGCAAGCCATCGCGGCCAACGAGTGAGCGCGCTATGAAGAGAATTGGCGTTTTGAGCGACACGCACGGAGTGCTGGCACCGCAGGTGTTCAGCTTCTTCGCCGACTGCGACGAGCTCTGGCACGCCGGCGACATCGGCCCCGGCGTCCTCGAACCCCTGCGCGAATTCAAGCCCGTAAGGGCCGTCTGGGGCAACTGCGACAGCATGGTCCTGCACTACGAGTTGCAGGAGCGACTCTTCTTCGAGTGCGACGGCCTTCGCGTGCTCATGACACACATCGGCGGATGGCCCGGACACTACCCCTACGAGCTCCGCCGCACCCTCGAACTGGCTCAGCCTGACATCTTTGTCTGCGGCCACAGCCACATCCTCCGCGTGATGTACGACCACGACTACAACTTCCTCCACATCAACCCCGGCGCAGCCGGACGCCAGGGCTTCCACCGCGTCGCCACTCTGGTGCGCTTCGTCATCGACGGCGAGCCGAAACAGCTGGAAATTATGGAGTTGGACAAAAATATCGCCACCGCACAATAAAAAGCGCGCACCCAGTGTTATACTCTTTGCTGCGGGCAGGGCTGTCCGCGAACCAAACAGACAGAAAACGATGAACATAGACGATACACGCAAAGAAATCGAAGCGCAGGCGGCCGAGTGCCGCACCCTCTTCGAGAAGAAGACACGCGACTACGGCACCTCGTGGCGCGTGATGCGCTTGCCGTCGCTGACGGACCAGATATACATCAAAGCCAGCCGCATACGCTCCGTCCAGGAAAGCGGCGAAAACCGCGTGGGCGACGGGCTCCGCGGCGAGTTCGTGGCCATGGCCAACTACGCCATCATGTCGCTCATGCAGCTGGAACTGGAGGGCGCCGATGGCAAACCGGCCCCCCTCGAACTGCCGCTGGACGAGGCCATGCGACTCTACGACAAGCACATGCGCCGCATCCTCGACCTCATGTCCGCCAAAAACCACGACTACGGCGAGGCCTGGCGCGACATCCGCATCTCCTCCATGGTCGACCTCATCCTCATGAAACTGATGCGCATCAAACAAATCGAGGACCACGACGGCCGCACCATCGCGAGCGAAGGCGTCGAAGGCGGCTACATGGACATCGTGAACTACTCCCTCTTCTGCATGGCCCGCATGACCGAATAAACTTAACACTAAAAACTAAAACTAACCACTTAACCCATAACCCTTAACTCATAACTCTTAACTCGAAACTCCCCTCCCCCGTACAATTGGCTTAACTACTTAACTACTGCCTACTGTCTACATAAAAATTAAGAATCAAAACTCAACCCCGAAATATGATAAAGGACAATCGACTGAACTACACATTGAACGTGCTCGCGCGATGGGCAGTGGGACTGGTGTTCCTCTTCTCGTCGTTCGTCAAGGGGGTCGACCCGATGGGTACCACCTTCAAGATTCAGGAATACATGACCGCCTGGAACATCGGCAGCCTGACCTTCGAGTGGGCTCTGCCGCTGGCCGGCATGATGAGCGTGGCCATGATATGCGCCGAGTTCGTGGTAGGCATCCTCCTCATAACCAACGCCTACCGCCGCCTCTCCGCTTGGCTGCTCGTGCTCATGATGGCCTTCTTCACCGTCACCACCCTCGTCGACGCCGTCACCAACAAGGTCACCGACTGCGGCTGCTTCGGCGACGCCGTGAAGCTCACCAACTGGCAGACCTTCTGGAAAAACATTGCCCTCGACGTGCCCACCGTCTGGATCTTCCTCACTCGCAACCTGCGCTACCGGCGCCGCTTCGAGCGCGACGGCATCATACTGCTCGTGAGCATCGCCGCCATGGTGGTCTTCGAAATGTACAACATCAAGCACGAACCCGTCATCGACTTCCGCCCCTGGAAGGTGGGCAACAAGATGATGGACACCGACAGCACCGAAGGAATGCAGAGCTACGTGACCTATCGCAACACCGCCACCGGCGAGACCGAAGAGTTCGAGTCCGCACAGCTCATGCAGCGCATGGCCGACCCCGAATGGGCCGCCACCTGGGAGTGGGAGAGCAGCCGCGTGGTTGACCCGCGCGAGATTGCGGCGCCGGGATTCGCCATGCTCGACCTCGAAGGCGAAGACCACGCCACCGACCTCCTCCCCGCCGAAGACGGTCTGCTCATCGTGACCGTCCACCACCTCGAGGATGTCGACGAGAACGGCGTCCGCACCATCAGGGCCGCTCAACGCACCGCCGAGGACAACGCCTTGAAAATCGTCATGCTCACCGCCGCACTCCCAGAAGAGGTCCCCACCTGGCTCGCCGACCACAACATCAGCGGCCTCGACTACCTCTTCGCCGACGCCACCGCCATCGAGACCATGATGCGCGGCAACCCCGGCCTGATGTACATCAAAGACGCCACCGTCATCTCCAAGACCCGCCGCGTCGAAGACCTGAATATCGATACCAAATAAACCCAAACTCATAACTCTTAACTCATAACTCTTAACTCATAACTCTTAACTCTTAACTCATAACTCTTAACTCATAACTCATAACTCTTAACTCTTAACTCATAACTCTTAACTGAAATGATTCAACGCATTCAAAGTTTCTGGTTAGTACTCGCAGCATGCTGCATGGCACTGTGCTTCATGACCCCCATGGCGGAATACCACATGGACATGCCCGCCACCGGACAGCAGGCCGAAGCCCAGATGAACCTCATCGCAAAGGACAGCCCCGACATGCTGAACCAGATAGCGGGCGGCGAACCTCTGGTGACCTTCAGCCAGCGCGGCAGCGGCTTCCACACCTGGCCACTCGTCGTCCTCGCCATCGCCGTCGGCGCTCTCGCACTCGTCTGCATCTTCCTCTTCCGCAACCGCGTGCTGCAGATGCGACTCGTCGCCGTCGCCTTCCTGCTCAACGTGGTCTACGTCTTCCTCATCTTCTTCTGGGCCGTGGACTCCTACGCCAAAACCATGGCGCAGACACTCGGCGGTGGCGACACCGAGGTGACATGGTTCGCCGGCTCCTATGCCGCCATCGTGTCCCTCGTCTTCCTCCTCCTCGCACATCGCGCCATCAAGAAGGACGAAGCCAAGGTCCGCGCCGCCGACAGACTGAGATAGCGTGCCATGAAAATCGAGATTAAAGACATCCACGAGCTGCCCGTTGTGGCACAGAATTTGCTGGACTCCTTTCCGGACGACCGTTTCTTCGCCTTCTTCGGCAAGATGGGAGTCGGCAAGACGACACTCATCAAGGAACTCTGCGCGGCGCTGGGCGTCGAGGACAATGTGTGCAGCCCCACCTTCGCCATCGTCAATGAATACCGCCGCCGCGACGGCGAACCGGTCTTCCACTTCGACTTCTATCGCATGAAGTCCGTCACCGAAGCCTACGACATCGGCTACGAAGAGTACTTCTACAGCCACTGCTACTGCTTCACCGAGTGGACCGAGAAGGTCGAAGAACTGCTCCCCGAACGCTACGTGCGCGTGGACATCGAAGAGCACGACGGAACAAGAACACTGACAGCTACGACAATAGAACAACAATAGATGAAGAACGAACAAGAAGCCTTGGTGCTGGCTCGGCTGGCCGCCCAGGCCATGGATGAGAAAAAAGCCGACGACATACGCATCCTCGACCTTCGCAAGGTGCACGGCGCCCCTGCGGAGTTTTTCGTGATAGCCTCCGGCAACGTGCCCTCCCACGTGTCGGCCCTCTCCGACACCGTCCACGAGGTGGTAAAGAAAGCCACCGGCCTCAACCCGCACAAGGTGGAGGGCTACATGAACGCCGAGTGGATCCTGATGGACTACTTCGACGTGGTGATACACATCTTCCAAAAAGACAAACGCGCCTTCTACCGCCTCGACGAATTGTGGAGCGACGGCGAGGAGGTGAGCATAACAACCAAAGCCTGACAGCGCTATGGCAGAACAGCAAAAACGGCCGCAGCAGCCCGGCCGCAAACCCAAAAACCAACGGCCGCTATACATCGCCTATGGCATCATCATGATCGCCATCGCCTACCTCTTCTTCGGCGGCGGCGGAAGCTCCGCATCCAAGCAGCCCATCACATGGGAACGTCTACAGCCAATCCTGGAACGCCACGACTATGAGAAAATCACGGTCATAAACCAGGAGGTGGCCGAAATCCACATCAAACACGATGTCGTCAAGCGCGACACCGTCACCTACCGCGACATCATCACCCGCAACTTCACCGGTGGCAAGGAGCCGCAGGGCTTCTACACCTACAACATCGGCAACCTCGAGCACTTCGACAAGGAACTCGCCATCGTCGAAGCCAAGACCGGCGAGCACATAAGCTACGACATCGAGCGCCGCAGCAACGCATGGCGCGAAATGCTGGTGTGGTTCGGCCCTCTGCTGATGTTCATCCTCTTCTTCTGGCTCATGGGCCTCTGGGGCCGGCGCCAGATGGGTGGCGACGGCGGTGGCGGCGGGTTCGGCGGCATGTTCGGTTTCGGCGGCTCAAAAGCCAAGCAGTACGACGCCACCAAGCAGAACAACATCACCTTCAAGGACGTGGCCGGCCTCGCCGGCGCCAAAGAAGAGGTGATGGAGGTCGTCGACTTTCTCAAAAACCCCAAACACTACACCGAACTGGGCGGCAAGATTCCCAAGGGCGTCCTGCTGGTTGGTCCTCCGGGCACCGGTAAGACTCTGCTCGCCAAAGCCGTGGCCGGCGAGGCCGGCGTACCCTTCTTCTCCATGAGCGGCTCCGACTTCGTGGAGATGTTCGTCGGCGTGGGCGCCTCACGCGTGCGCGGCCTCTTCGACGAAGCCAAGAAGAAATCGCCCTGCATAGTCTTCATCGACGAAATCGACGCCGTCGGCCGCGCCCGCGGACGCGGCGGACTGGCAGGCAGCAACGACGAGCGCGAAAGCACCCTCAACCAGCTCCTCACCGAGATGGACGGATTCTCCTCCACCACCAACGTCATTGTCCTCGCCGCCACCAACCGCGCCGACGTGCTGGACAAGGCTCTGCTGCGTGCGGGACGCTTCGACCGACAAATCTACGTCGAACTGCCCGACATCGAGGAGCGCAAGGCCATCTTCGCCGTCCACATGAAACACCTGAAACTCAACACCGACCCGACGAGCGAAGGCTATGTCGACCGCGACTTCCTTTCCAAGCAGACTCCCGGATTCAGCGGCGCCGACATCGCCAACGTCTGCAACGAGGCGGCCCTCTGCGCCGCTCGCAAGAACAAGAAGATGATCGAGAAGCAGGACTTCCTCGACGCAGTGGACCGCATTGTGGGCGGTCTGGAGAAACGCACCAAGGTCCTCACCGACCAGGAGAAGCACACCATCGCCTACCACGAAAGCGGCCACGCCTCCGTCAGCTGGCTCCTCCGATGGGCCAACCCGCTGGTGAAGGTCACCATCGTGCCCCGCGGAAAGGCACTGGGCGCCGCCTGGTATCTGCCCGAAGAGCGCCAAATCACTACCTACGAACAGATGTTCGACGAGATGACCAGCCTCATGGCCGGCCGCGCCTCGGAGGAGATTGTCTATGGCAAGATTAGCACCGGCGCCCTCAACGACATAGAGCGCGCCACCAAGATGGCCCAGGCCCTCGTCACCTACTACGGCATGAGCCCCGAGGTGGGCAACATAAGCTTCTACGACAGCACCGGCCAGAGCGACTACGGCCTCACCAAGCCCTTCAGCGAGAAGACCGCCGAGACAATCGACCGCGAGGTGCGCCGTATGGTCGAAGAGGCCTACGCCAAGGCCAAAGAGCTCCTGCTCAGCCACCGCGGCCAGCTGGACCAGCTGGCCACCCAGCTCTACGAGAAAGAGGTCCTCTTCCGCGAAGACCTCGAGCGCATCTACGGCCCTCGCCCCTGGGAGCAGGAGGAGCAACCCTCAGCCCTCCCCGAACAGACCGACAGCACCGAACCCACTGAGGCCTCCCAGTCCTCCGAGTCCACAGAGACCGCAGAACCCCAGGCCGACAACGACAAGAACCAAGACTTCGAAGAATCATGAAAACCTTCTGGATACGCACAGCAAGCGCCACCGTCTACGCAGCCCTCTTCCTCGGCTCCATCTACAGCAGCCAGCTGCTGGCCAATAAGACCCTCGGCGGAATCATATTCACCGCCTTCCTGCTTTTCATAGCCTGCGGATGCACCTTCGAGTTCTTCCGCATCGTGGCCAAACAGGGCGCCACCCCCTGCCGCCCCTTGGGCTACCTCTACAGCGTTCTGGGCGTGGTGGCCCTCTCGTCCATCGCCCTCTTCTTCAGCATCCAGGCCAATACACTCTTCAGAGTTGCCATGACACTCCTGCCGGCCGCCTTCGGCCTGGCTGCCATCGTGCAGCTCTTCCTCCACAGCGAGCAGCCCTTCCGCGACGCCGCCTACACCATGGTCCCCATGCTCTACGCCGCCGTCCCTCTGGGTCTGATGCCCATGCTGCACGCGAGCCACAACGTGCTCGTGCCTCTCATCATCATGGTGTGGGTCAACGACTCGGCCGCCTACATGGGCGGCTCCCTCGTGGGCGGACGCAAACTCTGGGCTCGCCACTCCCCCGGCAAGACCCTCTCCGGCGCCCTCATCGGCGTGGCCGTCACCGTGGTGCTGGCCATCTTCATGGGACCCCTCTTCAACGACAGCCTCGCCTGGTACCACTGGGTGGTGCTGGCCATCATCTGCAGCGTCATCGACACCCTCGGCGACCTCGTGGAGAGCATGCTCAAACGCTCCGTAGGACTTAAAGACAGCGGCAACATCATGCCCGGCCACGGCGGATTCCTCGACCGCTTCGACAGCCTCCTCATCATCATCCCGTTCGCATTCGCATACATCACATTAGCCTCTCTGTTATGAAAATCCATCGTGAAGGGAAAAAGATAATCATGATCACCCTCGCCGTCTCGGTGGCAATTTGGGTCGTGCTCATGCTCACAGTCCGTCAGTGGAACGTCTTCCACTACATCTTCCTCTGTGCACTCACCGTCTTCGACCTGGCCATTGTGTCCTTCTTCCGCATCCCGCGGCGCATATTCACCGAGAGCGCCAACGAACTCATCTCGCCGGCCGACGGCACCATCGTCACCATCGAGCAGGTCCACGAGAAGAACTATATCGGCGGCGACTGCATGCAGGTCTCCATCTTCATGAACGGCACCGACGTCCACGTGAACCGCTACCCCTGCGACGGCACCGTGGAGTACGTACGCTACCGCCGCGGAAACTACTTCGTCGCCTCCTACCCCAAAAGCAGCGACCTCAACGAGCGCACCGAGGTGGGCATGCGCCTCCCAGGCGGTCAGAAAATCATGATTCGCCAAGTCGCCGGCGTCATGGCTCGCCGCATCGTTTGCTACGCCAAGGAAGGCACATCCGTCAAACAGAACCAGGAGATGGGCTTCATCAAGTTCGGCTCTCGCATAGACCTCTTCCTGCCTCTCGACTTCCCCATCTGCGTCGGCCTGCAGGACAAGGTGAAAAACGGCATCAGCCCCCTGGCGGAGATTGTATAGTCCTCTCCGTCAACCCACTGAGAAACATCGTCACCCATGTCCATAGCAGAACAGATAATATATGAAGACAACCATCTGATTGCCGTCAACAAGCTGCCAGGACAGATCACCCAGGGCGACAAGAGCGGCGACACCCCTCTCCCAGACCTCGTAAAAGCCTTCCTCAAAGAACGCGACCACAAGCCCGGCAACGTCTTCTGCGGACTCATACACCGCCTTGACCGACCCGTCTCCGGCGTCGTCCTGCTGGCCAAGACATCCAAGGCACTGAGCCGCATGACACAACTCGTGGCCGCACGCGGCGTTCAGAAACGCTACTGGGCCGTCGTCCGCAACGCCCCGCCAGCCGAGGCCGGAACCCTCGACGACTGGCTCCTCAAAAACGAACAGCAGAACCGCTCATACGTCGTCGACCCCTCGCGCTCGGGCGCCAAAGAGGCTCGCCTCGACTACCGCCTCCTGGCCGTGAGCGACGGCGGCTACCACCTGCTCCAAGTCGACCTCCACACCGGCCGACACCATCAGATACGGTGCCAGCTGGCACACATGGGATGCCCCATCAAAGGCGACCTCAAGTACGGCGCCCCACGCTCCAACCCCGACGGGAGCATCTCTCTCCACGCACGCTCCCTCTCCTTCGAACACCCCGTCTCCCACCTCCCCATTACCATCACCGCCCCTAACGACTCCATATCCTCCCTCTTCCCAAACTTACCTCTTACCACTTAACACTTACCCCCCCAATTCCCCCCTTTACTATTGGCTTAACTACTTAACTACTGCCTACTGTCTACTTAACACTTAACCCTCACCACTTAACCCTCACCCATGCACCGCCATCTCATCCTCATCCTCATGCTTGCCGCCCTCTTCTCGGCCCAAGCTCAGACAGTGGTCGCCGACCGTTTCGACAGCCTCGTCATCCACTATGTCAGCCCCGACCTCCGCATCGACGCCGTAGGCCTCGCCGACGCCAAATACCTCACCCTCGAAATGGAAGGCTACATGCCCGGCGGCAACATTGGCCACCCGGCCACCCCCACCCTCACCTCACTCATCGCCATCCCCTTCTGCGACGACATCGCGGTGCGTGTCTCCAATGCCGTCTACGACACCGTCGACCTGCCTTCCCTGCCCCTGCTGCCACTGCAGCCCGGCCGCAGCAAGAGCGACACCACAGCGCCGCGCATCCACATAGCCTCCGAACGCTACGCCTCCGACCTCTTCGACCGCACGCCCCTGGCCAACGTCGAAGTGCTCGGCATAGCCCGCGACCGACGCCTGGCACGCATCTCCTTCGCACCCGTCAGGACCAACCCCGTCGCACACCGCGCCATAGTATGCCGCTCCGCCGACGTCACAGTGCTCTACATGGGCGCCGACTCCGCCGCCACCCTCGACCACTACCGCCTCTACCACACCCCGGCCTTCAACGCCGCACCCACACTCAACCAACTCCCTGACATCCATCCCGCCAAAGGGGGCAGCTCCATCTCGCCCACACGCATGGTAATCGTCGCACCCACAAGCCTCAAATGCCGCCGCATCGACCAGTTCGCCGACTGGAAACGCTTCTCAGGCTTCTCCGTCGACATCTATTACTACAACCTGCACTCCATTTTCTCCGCCGAACAGATAGCCTCCTACCTCACCTCCCTCTACTCCAACGCCACCCCCGACGCACCGGCACCCACATACATCCTCCTCATCGGCGACCGCGAACAGACCCCCGCATTCTCAAGCCGACAAGCCGCCAACACCTACTACGGCGTCAGCAACGGCCACATCACCGACCTCTACTACACCACATGGACCTCCGGCGACATACTGCCCGACGGCTACATCGGTCGACTCTCCGCCAACGACACCATCACCCTCAGCCGCATCATCAACAAGACCATCCTCTACGAAAGCTACTCCTTCGACGACGACAGCTACCTCGCCCGCGCCGCCCTCATCGCCGGCCCCGACCAGTACGTCAGCTCCGACTACGCCTACCGCTACTGCGACCCCACCATGGACTACGCCGCCTACAACTACGTCAACGCCTCGTCCGGCTACCGTAACGTCTACTACTACAAAAACAACACCTCTTTCGTACCCTCCGGCGTCAAAGTCTCCGGAAGCACCCACCCCGCCTCTGTCGACTCCGCCCTCCTCCTGCTCTACAACCACGGCCTCGGATGGATCAACTACTCCGGCCACGGCGAGTGGAACTGCTGGGCGCGCCCGCTACTGAACACCACCCGCGCCGCACAGCTGCAGAACGTCGGCCGCCCGGCGTTCGTCATCGCCAACTGCTGCCTCTCCAACAAGTTCGACCGCGACGCATGCCTCGGCGAGGCACTCCTCCGCCGCGCCGACAACGCCGGCGCCGTGGCCTACATCGGCGGCTCCAACTCCACCTACTGGGACGAAGACTTCTACTGGGCCGTCGGCGTACGCTCCAACATCCACAACACCATGGCACCACTCTACAACTCCAACCACCTCGGCGCCTACGACCGCCTCTTCCACACCCACTACGAGCCCTTCGCCTCGCAAGCCAACACCGCTGGCAGCTTGGTCTACTACGGCAACCTCTCCGTCAACTCCACCTACGGCAACAGCTGGTCAAACGTCATCGTACCCTACTACTGGGAAATCTACACCCTCATGGGCGACCCCTCCCTCATGCCCTGGCTCGGCCAGGCCGCGACCATGCCGTTCTCCACTGACACCACCTCGCGCCCCATCCGCGTCACCACCGCCCCCAACGCCTACGTCGCACTCATCGACTCCGCCTCCCTCCAGGTACGCTGCGCCGCCTACGCCAACAACGAAGGCCTCGCCCACCTCTACCTCCCCGACTCTGTCAGCGTCAAGTCCGTCCTCTTCGCCGCCTCGGCACAAGGCTACCAACCCTACTCCGAAGCCATCGACCGCATCCGACAAGGCCTCTCCGTCGCCGTCTCACTGTTTCCCAACCCCTCTTCCACACACTCCGTCACCGTCGACGCCACCAACCTCAACCAGATAGACATCTTCACCTCCGCCGGCCACTTCCTCCGCTCCGTCCACCCCGACAGCGACACCTACACCCTCGACCTCCACGACCTCCAGCCCG
>OCTW011615124.1_pt1 | contig 11712 bp, 3 predicted proteins | sample 1539671 | NCBI WGS metagenome assembly OCTW01 (sample SAMN02144230, study PRJEB22623) | gut metagenome | biome: sheep rumen | host: Ovis aries | place: New Zealand | reverse complement strand
AGTATTGATGCAGTATAAGACTGCGCCTCTCATGATTAGCGTCTCTAAGGGCGGAGAGCCCGTTACCGACCCCTCACTCGTTGAGTCCAAAAAGTTCTGGGGCAGCACCATCTTTGACGACGAAGAAGAAGACGACATCGACTTCTAAGCGGAATACAGACACACATTTCATATTGCAGCCGTTGGTACAACTTATGTGCCGACGGCTGCTTTTCTTGTCACACCATAAATGTTGGCTTAAGGCTAAATGTTGTATCTGATAGCAAAACTCTCCTTGCCAAGGGTAAGCCTACACAAGAAAAAGTTTTTAAGGCTTTGGCTTAATTAGCCGCTATGCAGATTGTGTTGGGCTATTGCCTGTATATTTGTTTCCTAAATTAAGGGTTTCGCTATCTTCGTAAAAAACAAGCAGCGTGCGGACTTGTTCCACACGCTGCTATTATTATTGAACAGGGTTAGTTTTCTTCGAAGTCTTCCCATAGAAATCCACCCTGCCATTCCTTGGATTCGGCAATGCCGCTGCCGCCGTCATCGTCACCACCCTGAATTTGACTTTGACTCTGCATGACTACGGGTGCTGCAAAGAACACAATCTGTATCTCTGGGGTTGAATATGTCTTTTTCATAGCTGTATCTTACTTTATCATTATTTTCTTAGTCTTACCATTGCTGAACTTCACGATATTGAGTCCCTGCTGGAGGTCGCCAACTTGTTTTCCGTCAACTGTATATATGGCAGTAATGGTAGTGTCGCTTTCGCCGGTGAGGGCTTGGATGGCTGTCACGTTGTCATCGTCCACTGTGATGCTGAATCCGTTGGAGGGACTTGCGCTGTTGGTGGTGAAGTACGCGCGGAAAGGATTGACGGAGAGTGTGCCGGTGGCGTGCCAGAACTTGCCGCCGGAGATGTAGTAGGCGTTGGGAACGTCTGCTGCCAATATCGTCTGCTTGGCAAACGAGCCTATGAGGGTAATGTCGTCATCGGTAACGCTCTCGGTCTGCACTGCTCCCTTCACGTTTACGTTGCTGCCAGCTGCGGTGATGCTGCTACCTGCAGCCTTGAAGATGGCGGGAGTGCCTGCGGGTACCACGTCGGTTGAGGTGAGGGTAAGCACATCGCCATTGATGGTGCCGGTGGTGTAGTAGGTGACATCGTCGTCGCTCTCTACTTCGTAAGGCAGGCAGATGGTTCCCCATGCGTTGGAGATGTTGCGGCTGTAAGAAGCAGCTGTGGCTGTGAAGTCTGCAGGAGCACTGAATGGCTTGCCGTCTGTCAATTCAAAGTCGTCGCAAATGCCACCATTGACGATGTTCTTACCACAATACCCAGTGCTACCTGGCACATACACAAGGGCATTATTTATTAGCATGCTCTCCACATCTGCATCTGCGATGTTGGATGTCATGTTTGCACCGCTCATATCAACGGTTGTGTAGTCCTTCACGGCATTCTTGAGTACATTGAAATTGTATGCGCAAACAGTGCCGGCAACAGCGGCAACTGCGCCACCATTGCTTTCCGAGCAAGTAAATGCCTTGGGCACAGGATGACCATCAACAGGATCTTGTGCCCAGTTGGCAGTGCCTAGGGCAGCGAGAGTGGTTCCGTCAGAAAGGACAGAGACATCTGTAATTTCTGTTGCTGTTATTGAATTATAACCAGTACCAGACAAGTTGCTAACTCCGTTTATCTTCACATGATTGTTTGTAAATGTTCCTCCCGAACTTCTCTTGCCTCCCATCAAAGCACCAACATACTTGGTTGCACCCTCGGGGACGTCAATCCTTCCTATGCAAAGGTTATTCGAGAGGGAGACGGCATAAAATGAATATCCGAAAACGCCACCAACGTATGCCGTTGTTCCATCATTGGCTATGTAATTTGAGATAAGTCTGCCAGAGAAAAGACAGTTGGTAACGACACAATAGGGTGAAGTGTTATTATTACACCAACCAACAATACCTGCGACTTGCATTTTTGTGTTATAACCATTTATAGTACCTGAATATACACACCTGTTTACTGTCGGACCTTCCTCTGCCTTAGCTGCAATACCTCCTAAGCGTATATTGCCAGTGGCATTTGGTGCGCTTATGTTGATAGAGCAGACTACATCTTCTACTTTATTTTTTCCTACATTATATGCAAGAACACCTCCAATATTATGATCAGAATTGCCGGTGTATGTTATCTCGCCTGAAATACTAAAGTTTCTTACATCATTTGTGCCACCGTGATAACCTATAAAGGCGGTAGCATCGGTATTTGAATTGATATTAAGGTTCGTAATACTATATCCTTGTCCGTCGAATTCACCAGTATATTTGTTGATGTTATTACCCATAGGCGTCCAATTGCGGCTTTCGAGGTCAATGTCAGCGGTTAGTTTGGCATTGTATGTTGTGCCTGTTCCGTTATTTACTTGCTGGGCAAGCCAGAAAAGTTTTCCGGCATTGTCGATTTCGTAGTAGCCATTAACGAGTGTGGCTGGCTGATAAGCACCATCATTTTTTATGCAAAAACCATCAGCACCGAAGATGTGGTTAACCGAAGGAATAGGATAATTCTCTCCCTGTACCCAATCATGCAAACCAAGCGATTCAGGAAGAGTACCACTTGTCAATTGCGACGTGGAGACTGTTGTCGCAGAAATAGAGCCAGATCCACAAGCCTTGGTTAAGCCTTTACCAGAGAGAATATAGTTGTTGGAAAAAGAACCAGATGAACGTTTTCCTACAATGATTCCGGAATATGTTGTACCTCCTAAGTCAAAACTGCCAATACTTAGGTTGTCTGAAAACACAGCAGTGCTTTGATTGCAGTAACCTATAATTCCTCCTATGTACGCATTACTGGTAGTCTTAATTGTGCCTGTAAACAAACAGTTTGAAACTGTTGGCCCATTAGGGCCAGTAAAGCCTAAGATTCCGCCAGCTTGAAAGGAAATGTTATAAGCATTAATTGTTCCTCCATATACACATCTGTTAATGAGTTTGCCTGAAGTTTCTGTTCTTGCAATTATGCCGCCTATTCGTATAATGTTGTTGGAGCTGTTAACCGCATCAGGGGTACTTATATCAACAAAACTCCAAACGTCTTCTATCTTGTTAGCTCCGCTAGCCCATGCAACAACTCCTGCCACAAAAGTTTCTGAGGCACCTGTTGAGTGAGAGGTCACATTGCCGTTAATCTTAAAGTTTTTTATATCCTTTGTGCCACTATAATAACCTATAAAGGCCACTTTTGATGCAGATTCGTCTGCCTCAATTTTTAAGTTGCTTATGGTATGCCCTTGTCCGTCAAATTCGCCACTAAAATAAGATGTTCCAGGGCAAATAATTGGCCATTCACGATTTTCCAAATCAACGTCTGCGGTGAGTTTAGCACTCACAGACCTGTGGTTGCTGTTTACGTAATTTGCAAACCAAAAGAGCTTTCCGCCATTGTCAATTTCATAATAACCATTGGCTAAAGTGGCAGGTTCATAAATGTCTGTACAGCCGTCGTCTGTGCAGAAACCATTCACGTAATTGTGTTGTGCAGATGCTGCCATCGCTATCAACACCATAGTAATTAGAGTTAAAAGTTTTCTCATAGTTTGTTTGTTTATAAGGTAATATTATGCAATGTTTGTTGTGTGCCGTCACAAATACATATATTTTTTTCGGGGTGCAAAAATAATTAAAAAGATTATAGTAGCAAAAGTTTTTTAATTGTTTCATATTGAAAAGATGTTTTGCGATATATTTGCCGATGCACGGAAATCTATCTAATGAAAACGAAAGAACGGCAGGAAAATTAATACATATACATAAAAATGCATATAAAAAGCGTACTTTGCTGCTTATTTTGCTATTTTTATATTAAAAATTTTGTCATTATATAAGTTTATTCTATTTTTGTGACATAAAAACAAAATATTCAAATAAAATAAAATGAAAAGAAAATTCCTATTTCTGCTACTGTCGCTCATGATAAGCGGCAGTGCTGCGGCCCAAAACGCGTATGCCAACATCTACCGCAAGGCTGGTGATGTGGTGTCGCTTCAGGTGGCTGAGAAACAGAAAATCACTTTCTCCTCTGAAGATGCCTCCACCTGCGTACACGGTGCCTACTACGGCCCGCAGATTGACTTCGGCGGATGCAATCTGTTCAGAGTGTCGGAGAATACCGTTGACCCTGCCCCCAGCGGCAATGAGCTGACACAGGAGCTCAACGGTCATCGCTATGTGCTTTCCTCTGCAAGTGGCGAACTGACCATCACCGACTACGTCATTGCCTCCAACAGCGTGAGTGCCACCATTGCCACAGGCCTCAGCTACACACCCAAGGCTTTGCAGCTCGTTCCCGACAGCCGCACCTTTGCTATCGCCTGCCAGGACGGCAGCACAACCAAGCGCGTTGATGTAGAGCTGACTCCGTTTGCATACGCCAAGGATGCCGCTCAGACCAACGTGGTAAATATCACCAAGGCCGACGGCACCACCTTTACCAGCAATGTGGATGCCCTCTCTGACCTCTACTATTCCGACGCACCGGAGGCCAATGGACCATCATCGAAGGTTTACACCGGCTCTCCCATCTGGTTTGGCGAGGGACACTGCTTCAAGCGCATACCCTCGGCCCACACTCCCGACATGAGTGCTGCAGCCAATACCCAGACCCTCAACGGCACCACCTACACACTGGCAGCCAACGGCGTGATAACCTTCGGCTCTTACAGTATAGCCACGGGCGTCGCCAATGCCAGCAAGATGCTAATTGATGCCGACAGCCGTCGATTTGTGATTGCCAACACGGGCGGCACCTGCTACGACATCGTGTTTACTGACGACTATGTCTATGCACCCGCTGCCAATACCACCAACACTAACACATACCTCCTCACCTCCGCCGACTGGGGATGGCAGACCCGGGGCAACGTCACCTACGGCAAGGCCACTTTCGCAGGGCTATACAACAGCACCCAGACCATAGCCATAGCCAAATACCCGGAGACGCAGCTTGCCACCGCCGTATATAACGTGGAGGGCTCCACCAAGGGCACCAACGGCCTTGCTGCCGATGCCGGCGCCGCTGTAGCCATCAACGGCAGCTACTTCAACATGAGCACCATCAAGTCTATCACCGCACTGTGGGTCAACGGAACCGAGGTGGCAACCACCGACAGTGGCGAGAAGGCTCGCTGCACTGGCATCGTAGGATTCAAAAACGGCCAGATGAGTATGTGGCAGTATAATGCTGACACCAACACCGCCACCGACCTCGCCAACTGGGGCAGTCAGTATGACAATTTCCTGGCCACAGGTCCGCTGCTCCGTCTGGGTGGCACCAGCATGACCAATGTCAAGACAGGCTCATCGTCGTTTGACGGCGTCAACCCGCGCTCCATGATAGGCAGAACCCAGGACGGAACGGTCTATATGGTTGTCGTTGAAGGGCGTATAGCCAATGCCGACGGTCTCAAGATAGAGAATATGGTCAACCTCGCCGAGGACCTTGGCCTTGTGGACGCCATCAACCTCGACGGCGGCGGCTCGTCAACGCTCTACGTCAATGGTGCCGGCGTAGTCAACCGTCTCAGCGGCGGTTCGGTACGCAAGGTTCCCAACATAATAATAGCAAAGTAAATAATATAACCAACAATACACACTTATGAAAAAAACATTATTTTTTCTATTGACAACGCTGCTGATGACTTTAGGAGCATCTGCACAAAAAGGTAGTTTCTATCTGCACTTGTCGCAGAGCGGCACCATCACCAGCTATAACCTCGCTGACATCAGCAAGGTGCATTTTGGCGGCAACACGATGGATATCGTAACTGCCGGCGGCACTGACAGCTATGCCTATTCACCGCTGAATACGGCTACTGTATCGACAGACCCCGATCCGCAGTTGGATTACACCAACGGTTTCGGCACCGACGGCTCCTACGAGGCTCCCTCGCAGGATGACAGCGGCTACTACCTGATTGACAATGGCGGCAAGCTCTTCTGGCTCGCTCAGCAGGTCAACAACGGAGCGGGAGCAACATTCAATGCCAAGCTCACCGCCGACATCGACCTTGAGAACCGCGCTTGGACCCCCATGGGCACGGCTTCATACAAACATGAAGGTGAGTTTGACGGCCAGGGCCACAGTATCACCGGCCTTAACGTCAACACCAATGCCCAGTACACAGCCTTTATAGGCTACCACAACGGCACCACCTCGGTGCACGACTTCACTATTGCAGGCAGCGTAACCTATACAGGTAATACTGCCGATCACTGCGTGGCTGGCGTGATAGCCTTCAATGCCGGCATCAACACAGTGGAGGACATCGTTTGCTCTGTCAATATAGAGACTCCTAACGCCACAGCTAATGTGCGCATTGCCGGTATCGTGGCTCGCGAGGAGAGTGCGGGCACCATCAACCGCTGCACCTATTCCGGCACCAACAACGGCTACGGCACTGCCATGCAGGTGGCAGGTATCGTAGGCATGGCTGGCGCTGCCGGCAATAATATGAAAGTCAGCAACTGCCTCTTTACCGGCACCCTCAAGGCTACCAATACCGGTGCATATGTGGGTGGCATAGCCGGCTATATCGGCAAGTCAGGCACGAGCTTTAAGAATTGCCTCAGCGCAGGCTCTTACGAGGTTCCCTCTGGTGCCACCCGCACAGGTGCCCTTATTGGCGCTGGCAACGGTAATGTGACTGCAACGACATTCGACAACTGCTACATACTGACAGGTCAACCTGAGAAGGGCAGCAGCTCCGGCATATCTGCAACCATTTCATACACCGCAGTAAACGATGCCCAGCTCGCCAACGGAACCATCACCGCTGCACTGGGCGACAACTGGATACAGGGTGCTGCCACTCCCTGTCCCCACGACCCCGCAGCACAGCCTTCCGGTCACACCCATACATTCGTCAACGGATTCTGCACCGATGCCACCTGCACCGCTCCTTATCAGGAGCCGACCAAGGACAGCGAGGACTACTATCTGATTGACAACGGAGGCAAGCTCTTCTGGCTGGCGCAGCAGGTCAACGAAGGTACCGGCGCAGCCTATAATGCCAAGCTCACTGCCGACATCGACCTTGAGAACCGCCTCTGGACTCCTATGGGCGATGACACTAACAAACACACCGGCATCTTCGACGGTCAGGGCCACAGTATCACTGGCCTCAATGTCCAGGCTGATGCCACAGTCAAATTTGTCGGCTTTATCGGCTACCACAATGGCACCAACGATATTTGCAACTTCAAGATATCGGGCAACGTAGTAGGCGAAGGCGCTACTGGCTCTCATTTTATAAGTGGCTTAGTCGGCCAGTCTTCCGGCAACCACAAGATACAGGACGTATGGTGCTCTGTCAACGTTTCCGGTCCTACTGGTACAGGCCAGGCCCGTGTTTCCGGCCTTGTTGTAAACGCACAAGGCAGCACCATCAACCGTTGCGTTTACGACGGTACTGTCAATGGCTATGCCACCGATCTCCAGACAACCGGCATACTCGGCTGGGCAGATGCTAACAACACCACGGTGTCCAACTGCCTCTTCGCAGGCAGGCTCGTCTCTACCGGCACAGGCAATGGCAGCGCCTATATGGGTGGCATAGTGGGCTATAGCCCCAGCACCCGCTCAGGCCTTGTCTTTGCCAACAACCTCAGCATCGGCACCCTGGACAGTCCCTCCGGCGCCACACGCACCGGTGCCATCTCAGGTCGTAACACCACGGATGTTAATTCCTTTACCAATAACTACATCCTCCAAGGGCAGCCCATAGCAGGCACAGCCTCTCGTGGTATTCCTACCGCCACCGAGGTAACTACCGCTGAACTTGCCGATGGCACCGTTACCACCAACCTCGGCTCAGAGTGGGTGCAGAATGGCGATACGCCTGTGCCACTGCCGTTCGGCTCTGCCACTCATACCCATACTTATGTCAACGGTTTCTGCACCGATGCTGCCTGCACCGAGCCCTACCAGCCTGCCATTAAGGATGCCGACGGCTCTTACGCCATCAGCAACGGCGGTAAGCTCTTCTGGTTCGCTCAGCAGGTGAATGACGGTACCGGCACTAAGTATAACCTCAAGCTCACCGCCGACATCGACCTCGAGAATCGCCCCTGGACTCCTATGGGTAACAGCACCAACCAGTTCTATGGCGCATTCGACGGCCAGGGCCACAGCATCACCAATCTCAATGTGGAGAGTGCCGACCAGTATGTCGGCTTTATCGGTGTGCACAACTATGACTCAAGCCTCAACACCGATATTGTCAACTTCAAGCTCTACGGTAAGGTGAAGTATACCGGCACCGGCGAGACATCCGACTGGGTGGCTGGCGTAGTCGCTTGGGACTACGGCGTTCATAAGATGCAGGATGTTTGGAGCTATGTAGATATCGAGACTTCCAATGCCTCCAGCACAGCAAGCTATCCGCGAATCGGTGGTATTGTCGGTCAGGTTTCCAAGTCAAGCAACGCCTTCGACCGCTGCGTATATGCCGGCACCATCAACGCAGGCAACGCTGCCTATATTGGTGGTGTCGTTGCTTACCCGGCCTCATCGGTGGCTGCCAAAGTCTCTAACTGCCTCTTTGCCGGCACCATCAAGTCCACCAGGACTGATGCCTTCATTGGCGGTATCATCAGCTACAGCAATACTACGGCTTCCTCATGGACCAACAACCTGGCCGTTGGCAGCTTTGAGCTGGCATCAGGCTCAACAAAGGCCGGTGTCTTCGGCGGATACGCTAACAAGAAGTCGTATAACAATAACTATGTCTATCTTGGCAACGGTCTAAACAAGGCCTATGGCAGCGGCACACCTGATGTGCCTGACGGAGTGACTGGCGTAGCTATAACAGAAGTTACTGCTGCTGAGCTCACCGATGGCACTCTGCCCGACCGACTCAGCTCTATGAACTGGTCGCAGGGCACCAACTATCCAATCCCCGGCGACTTCTCAACCATCACCGAGGATGACATGATCGTCGATGGCATCAAATACGTTATTACCTCCGACAACACCGTTGAGGTTACTTATCCCAATGATGCCACTCCATCATCGAGCAATCCCTGCACCTACTCGGGCTCCATCACCATTCCCGCTTCCATCACCATCAAGGGACACACCTACAACGTGACCAGCATCGGCGACTATGCTTTCCACTTCGCACCCGTCACCTCGCTCACACTGCCCGAGGGCATCACCAAGCTTGGCTACAAGGCTATCTATCAGACCAAGCTCACCGAGATAACCGTGCCCAACTCTGTCACCCTTATGGACTATGAGGCACTGGGCTACAACAAGCAGCTCGTCACTATCCGCTTCGGTAAGAACATCGCCGCCAACACATGGGGTGACAAACTCTGTATTTACGGCGACCACAAATACGAGGTATATATGAACTGTAACGCAGTGCCCGCACTGCGCTCCTACACCTTTGACTTTAGCGGTGCCAATGTTCATGTACGCCCCACCATGTACTCCGCCTTTAAGGCCGACGCCGTATGGAGCCAATACGATATCATCGGCGACCTTTGGATAGACTACACCTACGCCGACCTGCAGACCATGATTGCCAACACTCCCGTGCCGTCAGGCGCAGCAGTGGGTACTGACCCCGGTTGCTACACCCCGGCCAGCGTGCAGGCTCTCAGCGATGCCATCGCTGCTGCCAGCGCCCTTGACGAGACGGCAACTCTTGAGCAGCTCAACACTGCCATCAACGGCATCATCATTGCCTCCGACAATTTGCAGACTAACGAGCTCCAGGAAGGTTACTACGCTATCGAGAATATGTACAAGCCCTACGCTCTCTATGGCAACGCAGCTACTGCCGACACCGAGGGCCTCAAGCTGGAGACTCCCTACGACGCTTCTAAGGAGAAGTTCTTCTTCAAGCTCACCCGTCAGGGCGGCAACTGGCTCATCCAGAGCGTTGAAACCGGCATGTACGTAGGCACCATCATCGGCGCCACCTCCGCTACATCGTCAGATAAGTATATCTCGCTAACCGCAGGTCCCGACAACGAGCAGATTATCACCTGGGTAGCTGGCGGCGCATTCAAGATTCAGGGCCTCTTCAACGGCTCTGCCACTCTGCCTTACGCTTACTATAACTATGGCGCCAAGACACGCAACTGCACCGACAGCGAGACACGCATCCACTGGCACTTCCATCCTGCTGAGCCAGGCAAGTATCCGCTTGACTTCAACCTCGAGAACGGCAGAGTGCGTGGCTTCGTTCACGACTTCGAATACACCGCCAGCGACGCCAGCAAGGTGAGCACCTATAAGAAAAACCCGCCTGCCCGCCTCGACCAGCCCGTGCCTGCCACCGTATTCTGGACACGCAATGCCTCTTCCACGGCACAGCAAGTGACATGGAGCACATCATCCACCTTTGCCGACGCCACCACCGTAAGCGTTGACAACAGCAACGCCTCCTATGAGATTTATAACCTCATACCCGGCAAGACATATTATTATAAGGTAACAGCCACCGTGGGCGGAGCAGAGACAGAGTTGATTAACTCATCCTTTACCACCAGCGGCCAGGTGCGCATGATCAAGGCCGACGGCATCTCCAACATCCGTGACCTCGGCGGCTGGCCCACCGAGAGCGGCTATACCGTCAACTACGGCAAGATATTCCGTGGCGCAGCCTTTAAGTCTACAACTATTACTCCCGAAGGCATTGCTACCATGCTTGACGTGGGTCTCAAGGCTGAACTTGATCTGCGCGACGGCAGCCAGGATGGCAGCGTGTCCGCATCCCCGCTCGGCAGCGGAGTGGAGTACTACCGCACCAACCTCGCACAGACAGCAAGCCTCATGACTGGCCTCACCGGCAGCAAGGACAAGTATATCGCTTCGTTCAACTACGTACTCAACTGCGTCAAGAACGACAAGCCCGTTTACTTCCACTGCGAGATAGGCCGCGACCGCACCGGCACACTGGCATTCCTCATCCACGGCGTACTCGGCGTAAGCAAGAGCGACCTCTACAAGGACTTCGAGCTTACCAACTTCTCCAATCTCAACACACCGTGCTCCAAGACCCAGCTCGACGAAGTATTCACCATGATAGAGGCACTCGACGGCGCAACGCTGGAGGAGAAGTTCCGTACATATCTGACCACCGAGTTCGGTATCAGCTCTGATGACATCGATGCCTTCCGCGCCAAGATGCTCAACCTGCCGCAGGAAATCACCATTGGCGCAACGGGCTACAGCACCTATGTCTCTGAGCAGGCACTCGTCATTCCCGAGGGCGTGACGGCCTACGGCATTACCGGACTTGACGGCACGGAGGTTGAGCTGACCCAGCTCAGCGGCAGCGTGCTGGCAACCAATGAGCCCGTGATACTCGCAGGCGAGGCTGGCACGAGCTACTTCCTCCTCGCTTCCGATGATACCGGCAGCTCCATTGCCGGCAACCTGCTGGTCGGCACCGGAACCACCGGCAAGAGCATCGGTGAAAATGAGGCATACGTGCTCTACAACAACGAGGGCACCGCAGTCTTCCGCATTGCCGGCGCCATGACCCTGCCTGCCCACAAGGCATACCTGCCCGCAGCAGTAGTGGGCGGCGCCGGAGCCAAAGAGTACACCCTCGGCGGTTTGACCGGCATCAACAATGCCCAAACCTCAAACCTCGAATCTCAAACCTACTTCGATCTGCAGGGCCGTAAGGTTGCTGC
>OCTW011598840.1_pt1 | contig 11714 bp, 10 predicted proteins | sample 1539671 | NCBI WGS metagenome assembly OCTW01 (sample SAMN02144230, study PRJEB22623) | gut metagenome | biome: sheep rumen | host: Ovis aries | place: New Zealand | reverse complement strand
TGAAAAAATGCCTAGTATTGTAAATGCTAAAGATAAAGATAATATTTGTTTATTAGAAAACATAATTAAAAGATTGATAATAAGTATTGAAAATAATGAAGATGAAGACTTATTATACTATACAAATTTAATATCATTAATCTTAAGACAAAAGAGCTTATCTATTTCCAACAATGAAACAAGAAACTGTGAACAATTATTATTTAAAGAAATAAATAAGTTGTCATATAAAAAGAAAAAAGCTAAAGCTAATTCAGAAAAAATAGAATTCTTAAATGAATTGTTAGAAAAACTTCGCTCATCAGATGAGAAAGTAAAAGATATATCTATGCTAGCAACTAAATATTCTATACCTATATCATTTGATGAAAGACTAATTGAAGAATTAAATATGTATACAACTCCATTTAGTGAAGCAAAGTATCCAAATAGAGTAATAATAGATGATTATATTATTACTATTGATGGAGGAGGAGCAATTGAAATAGATGATGCTTTATCATGTAAAAAACTACCTAATGGAAATTACTTATTAGGTGTTCATATAGCAAGTGTCTTAGGATACCTTCCTTATGAGTCACTTCCTGTTCAAGAAGCAATTTCAAGGCATTCATCAATTTATTTACCACATCCTTTTCAAAATAGTGAAAATGATTTTAATAAAACTATTCCAATTTTGCCATATAGCTTCTCAGCAGAACATGCTTCATTACTACCAAATGCACCTAAGTTAGCTAGAAGTTATTATTATGAAATATCTCCATCTGGAGAAGTAGTAAATGAAAGATTCTTAAAATCAATAATAAATAGTAAAAGAAAGGCAACATATCAAGAAATAAATGATGTCTTAGAAAATGGTACTATAAATGAACCATTACAAGAATTAGTAACAAATCTAAATCAAGTAGCAAATGCTCTTGAAAAAAGTTATCACCCAAATGAATTATATGAAGGATTAAAAGAAGCTTCAAATGATAGTGCCGACCTACGTGTTAAAATGGTTGGTGCTGAAAAGATAGTTTATTTATGTTCTATGCTAACAGGACATAGAGTAGCAAGCTTCTTTGCTAATTCTAAAGAAGGATATCCTTGTGTATATAGAGTCCATGAAGTTGATGAAAACTTAAACAATCAATTACAAGCTATGGTCAAGTCTCTAACAGATAACTATGGTGGAGAACAATATAAACAATTATCTTCGCTATTATCAGGAGTATATCCAAGAGGTTGGTATGATTTACAAGGCTCACATAATGGTTTAGGACTAGATCATTATTGTCACTGTACATCAGAATTAAGAAGAGCACCAGATATCTTAGTAGAACATGCTCTAGAAGTTTGTTATGATAAAACACCAACTGATCAAGAAATAGCTCTATTGGAACAAGAATTAAGAGAAAAGACAAATTTAATTAATAGTCGTGCAAAGCCAATTGAATGGTTTACTGAAGAATTCAATAAAGTATATAGAAAAAAAAGATAAAGTACAAATAAAGTACTTTTTTCTTTTTTTTTTAAACATTCTATGGTAGTATATGAAATCACAGTGCGCATTATTTATAATGCAAGAGGGAAGGGTATTTGTGAAAATTGAAGAAACAAGCAATCGGTTGATTGAAATTAACCAAATAAAAGAACTAGTAAGTATAACTTATAGAGACTTACTTATTCCAAATGGTCGAAAAAGTAATATGGTTGTACCTGGCTTTATGGTATTTTATGGTACACCAGCTAAATATTTATATATGACTGCTCTAGATCCATATTTTAATGAGTTTGTAGCAAAATTAAGAGAAGTATATATAGAAGAAAAAGATCATGTAATACATGATGAACTATTTGGTGATCTTCATATAGACATAGATAATACAACCAGAGAATTATTATTATCTGGTGAATTAGATAAAACAAATTATGGTTATGAAGAATATTGTAATAAAGAGTCATACAATGAATCATTATTAATGGAAGAAGATGTCTTAAAAGCACTTTTTCCTATCATATATTATCATTTAAAAGAATCTTTAAAAAGATTTGATATAACTATTAATAATCTAGAATTATCTCATGGTATAAATGGAGTATATTATTTAAAATCAACAATTAATAACACAGAAAAATATCTTCCAATACTTTATGAACCATCTCAAAATAGTTTTAAAATTACAGTCGGAAACATATTTAATAATTCTATTCCCTTAGAATTATCAGGAAGAATAGATGCAAATGGTATAATAATAAGTATTTCTATTAATGAATATGAATACTATGAAGAAACAGATTATAAAATTGAAAATGACAAATTAAATAGAATACAAGATGTTAGTTTTAGAGATCGTTTAATTCATTATCAAAAAGATATTATGAAAAAAACAACAAAAAATACACCAAGTACTATTTATGAATTAGATTCCTCATCAGAAGGAATAACTTGGTATGAGTTACCATGGAATAGTTATTTGGGATTAAAAGAAGATAAAAAATATGTAGACTCTTCTTTTGAAGAAACTAATGAAGAACAAAGCGGTAGAGTAGTAGAAAATAGAGTCATTTACATTTCTCCAACTCCAGAAACATTTTATTTAAAAGAAATCGCAAGTAAAAGATATCATAACAAAATAGATGATAGAACTTTAGGTGGAAATATTACATTAGATGCTATAAACAAAAGAAGAATAGGACTAATAGGAAAAGATGCAATAACAGTAGAAACATTCTTTGCTGAAGAAGCAATATCATCAGGTTCCTATAAAGCCCACTTATCAGGTAATTATTTTTATCAAGTATATAAAGAATTAAAAAAAGATAGTGCAATGTTTATTAACAAAGAAAAAGGCTTAATAGATAAAAGTGATCTATTCGATGTAAAAAAATACATCAAGAAGGAGGAAAAATAGATGGGACTTTTTACAAAAACACCAGAAGAAATAAAAGCTGAAGAAGATAGACAAAAATTAAGTAATATGATCTATGAAATTAACAATTCAAATAATATAGATAGTTCAAGCAAGGCTTTCTTAACTAATTATATAAATAAAATAAGAGGAGGATATCCCAATACATTTAATGATTTAGATACTTTGTATTTAGTATTATCTCAATTACTATCAACTAATTATATAGATCATGAAGACTTTATCTTTCATTTCAATGAAGTATCAAGATTGTTCAAGATTATAGTAGATAAAAGTAGTCAAAGTAATTTTGAAAAATCTAGAGATAGATTTATAAATTCTTTCATTGGAACAAAAGGAATAATCTACAACAAATTATTTGATGATTCTTTTTATTCAATCTTTGCAAATAAAGAAGATTTCTTTGACATCATGGATATATTAAATAGTAATGATATATATTTAGAAAATTTTAAAACTATAAAAAATTACATTCAAGATGTAAGCAAATTTTGTCTAAATCAAGATGTATTAAAAAGAGATATAATATCATATTTAACAGGCTTTTCTAATGTAGTAGATAATAATTATGAAGGTTATAGTCATGAAGAACTAGTAAAAGCCAAAAAAAGAATAGGAATATATGATATTACTCCAAGAGAATTAGCCGAAGTTGATACTAAATTAACAAGAGCTAAAGACATATTGGGAGAATTAGATTTATCACTAGATAAAGTCAATAGTAAACAAGTAGAAATTGCTAATAGCATAGAAGAAGGAAAACGCCAACTAAAATCTTCTACTAATTCATCTATTAGAGATATTCATCAAGAAATACATAATGAAGAATTATCTTTAATAAAAAAATTAGATGAGCATTTAGTAGATTTAGAAAGATTAATGACTGAAAGAAGTGATGAGACTTTCAAACAAATCCTAGAAAATTATAAGAATCAAATAACAGATCTTAAACAATTATTAACTACATATTCAAGTGAAGCAAATAAAGAATTAATTAAAATTCAAAAAACGACAGAAGAAAGTCTTCAAAGCTTGAAAGACTATATTAAAAATGAACCAAAGATAAGTGAATTAATTAGAAGAGCTCAAGAAGAGAATGCCTCACGTGAAGAAATCGTTGAATTAGCTAAAAAAGAATTAGAACAAGAAAGAGCTGAGAAAAATAATAATAAAGATCAAATTGTCCTACCAGGTTATGATAGAGTAATGGTTCCATATCGTCATATGACATTACCAGAAACTATTTCTACTGCTTCAATTCCATCTTTAGATGAAAATATAAGTTTTTCTAAAAGAAAAGAAGATTTATTAAAAAGAAAAGAACAAAAAGAAAAGGCTGGAGAGATATATCATAAAAAAATAGTAGATATTGCTGTAGATATAATGGAAGGTGATTGGCCATATCTTTGGGGACCATCAGGAACTGGTAAAAGTTATATGATCAAGCAAGTTGCTGATTTATTAGGAATGAAGCAAATAAAAGCTGGTAAAATTACTGAACCATATTCAATACTTGGTTATAATGATCCTCAAGGTAGATATATGATTAGTCCTACCTTTGTTGCAGCATTGTATGGTCATTTATTAACATTAGATGAATTTGATAATGGTAATCCAGACACCCAAGTAGTATTAAATGATATTTATAGTGAATTACTTAATAAATTAGATAATCCAAATGAACCTTGTGAAGTATTGTTTGGTGGAGATATTCCAGTAGATATTAATATTAACTTCCGTATGGCCGGAATAGGTAATACTAATGGTGAAGGAGAAAATGAAATGTTCTCATCTCGTGGTAAAATAGATGAATCAATCCATGAACGTTGGACTCCTATTTATATAGATTATGATCCTAGAGTAGAACAATTAATTTTAAATGATTATCCAGAATGGTTCGACTTCTTTATTAAATTTAGAGAAGCATGTAATTCTTATGCTCAAGCTAATGGTTTATCTGAAGCTATAGGAAGTACATCTACAAGAGATGCTAATGCCTTAAGAAAATATATTTCTCATAATAGTAAATCAGTAGATCAAATAATATTTGAGATGTTCATACAAACAAAAGAAGATGAATATTGTAAGAATCTAGCAAGAAAACTTGCTGATATGTATAATATTGATTATGAAACATGTCCAAATCCTAATTTTAATCAATCATTAAAAAAAGCTAGCAGTAAAGTTTTAGCTAAGAAGTTTATAAACTTCAGCAAAAATGGTGCAAGATAATGAAAAGTGATTATTTAAATAATAGGAGCAGATTTCCAAACAATGTATTAGAGCCAACAACATTTAATTTTGATAAAGAATATATTGTATATGGTTTTAATTTTAATGGACTACAAGACTTATATGAATTTTTAAAACAAGATCCAGCTATTAATACTGATGTATTTGATATTAATGACTTAAGTAGTCTTGACTCTGATACTAGATTTCACGGAAGACCATATAGAGATGCTGTCGAGTTACTAATTCAAGATACCGATCCTGGCTATCAAGAATATTTAAATGTCCAAAAACAAATTAAAGCTAGAAGCAGTCTTGTCCATAAATATAAAAATATAAAAAATATTGCTGGTGGTGTCATAGATCCAGTAGCATATGCAACATCATCTCCAGAAACATATCGTATATCTAGACTAATAAATAAACCAAAATTTATTACATTAGATATTCAAATATCCTATCATGGAGGAACAAATGAATATCAAGTTTTTAATAGAGCTGTAATAGTAACAAATATAATTCATGCATTAGAAAGAAAAGGATATATTGTAAATGTTAATACCTTCGAAACATCATATGAAGGAAGAGAAATAGTAAAATCAACATTTAAAATAAAAAAACCAGGTCAAAGAACTAACTATCAAGCTTTATACAAAACATTAGTTGATATAGAATTTCTAAGAAGAATTTGTTTTAGATTAAATGAAGTATGTGAAGTAAAAAATACAAGTTGGAGATATTCATACGGACATACCATGGATGAAGATATGTTAAGGAGTCTATTAAAACTTAATAAAAATGATATCTATTTTGATCAACCAAGTGAAATGGGAATTTATGGTAGGGAGATAGGAAATGACTTTGAAAATGCCGTTTGTTATCTAAAACTAGATAATATAATTGATTTGGAAAGAGAAACAGAAATAATAAGAGATAGTGTAAAAGTACTAAGGAGATAACAAATTGACTTTTAAGAGATAATGAGATATAATAACCACTGCTTTATTCAAGGAGTGGTTTTTATGAGAGAGAATAATAGGTACATGATAAGAAATAAAGGCCTTATAATAATATCTATAACTTTCTTAGTACTAGGAATACTATTTTATTTAGATTCTAATAAAGAAAGTATTGATACATATGCCTTAAATTATGAATATGTTAATATAAAAGACATGGCACCAGTAAGTGTTGCTAGTAAAAACAATTTAGAAACAGAAACAAATGATACTATTATTCAAGAATCCCTTCCTGCTAGTGAAAATTCAAAAGCCACTCAAACAACACCAACAAGAGTTTGGTATTTACCAACAGAAAGAGGAAGAATCTCACAATACCCACACTATGGACATAATGCTTATGATATAACTAGTCCAAGAGGCAGTAATGAAGTAATCTTCCCAGTTGCTAATGGAGTAATTTCAAGTATTTATAAAGATCCAGCAGGAGCCTTAGTAGTAACTGTCTATCATAATATAAATGGAAAAGCTTATACTTCACAATATGCTCATCTATCAAGATATGCTAATATTCATGTAGGACAACATGTCACAATAAATGATGCTCTAGGTTATATGGGAACAACTGGATACTCAACAGGAGTACATCTACATCTAGCAGTACTAGATTGTCATTTATTTAATAACAATGATCCAAATTGTCCTAACTTAAATGCCTGGTTTAAATATTCAGATAGAAGAGTAAAAGAAAACTACTATGGCTTAGGAGTACATTTATATGTTCCATATGAATGGAGTAAAAGATAAGTTGAATTATTTTATTTATTAAATTATAATAAATATGGTGATATAATGAAAAAAGTAATTACCATAATTATTACAATATTAGTTACACTGATAATATTAGGAATTAGTCTATACTTATTACAAGCTTCAAAATATGAAGTAGTTTCTAATTTGTCAAGTCCATCAGGACCTAATAACAAAGGATATAATGTAGATAATAATGTTGTTAAAATTAATATTGGTCCTAAACCAAATAGTTGTTATCACTTAGAATTAAAAAGTGTATCAATTGATAAAAACAAAAATGTAACTATTAAAATAAAAGATAAAGTAGACAAGGGTATGTGTTCAGAATGGATTGTATATCCAGAGCTAACAATACGATTTAAAACTGATATTAATAATGTAAAAGTATATTATGAAAATACCAAATCTTTTTTATAGTAATAAAAAAACATTTTACAAAAAGTATTATTCGTAATATAATTAATTAGTAAATACATTGACAAAGGACACGATAAGTTAATGATACTTTAAGAGAGTTCATGTTAGGTGAGAATGAACAGTTAGTTAATTTATTACTACCTTTCGAGTAGAAATATTAAAAGTATTTCCGGCGACAGTCGTTATTTTAATTAAGTAAATTAAGGATGGTACCGCGATCTTGCTCCTTGCAAGGTCGTTTTTTTTATTTAAGGAGGTGCATATAATGACCGAAGAAGAAGCACGAACCAAACTTTTTAATTTAAGATTCCAAGAAAAGACTCTTAAAATGGAAGGTTTAAGACAAACGACTAAAGAAGCTCAAGAAGCTTATTTAGAAGAGTTAGCTAATGTGCAAAATGAAATTAAAATATTAAGACGAGAAATAGCTCGTATGAAATTTGAACAAGTAATGGAAGAAAAACAAGGAGGAATGAAAAGATGATAAATATAAAAGAAGATGAAAAATTAAATGTAAAAAACCATTCTTGTGCTCACCTTATGGCGCAAGCAGTAAAGCACTTATATCCACAAGCTAAATTTTGGGTAGGACCTGTTATTGAAGAAGGATTCTATTATGACATAGATTTAGGAGATGTTACTCTAACTGAAGAAGACTTACCTAAAATAGAAAAAGAAATGAAAAAACTTGCTAAAGATGGAAAAAGAATCTATAGAGAAGAAATATCTAAAGAAGAAGCTTTAGAAAGATTCAAAGATGATCCATATAAAGTAGATTTGATTTCTAGAATGGATGAAAATGAAGTGACTATTTCTTGCTACACTCAAGGAGACTTTACTGATCTTTGCCGAGGACCACATGTAGAGAGCGTTAAAGAATTAAAAAACTTTAAACTATTAAAAGTATCAGGAGCTTATTGGAAAGGTGATTCAAAAAATAAAATGCTTCAAAGAATCTATGGAGTATGTTTTGAAACTCCAGAAGAATTAGAAGCCCACTTAAAAGAATTAGAAGAAGCCAAAGAAAGAGATCATAGAAAAATAGGTAAAGACTTAGGAATCTATATGATGAGTGATTTAGTAGGAAGAGGACTTCCAATGTACTTACCAAATGGATTTACTATGTGGAATCTATTAGAAAACTATATTCGTGATAAAGAGTTAGCAAGAGGATATTTACATGTTCAAACTCCACCACTAGGTAATGTTGAATTATATAAAACATCTGGTCACTGGGATCATTACCAAGAATCAATGTTCCCTAAGATGGAAGTAGAAGGAGAAGAATTTGTTCTTCGTCCAATGAACTGCCCACATCATATGGTAATCTATGGTAATGAATTGCATTCATATAGAGACTTACCATTAAGAATTGCTGAAATAGCAAGAGACTGTCGTTATGAAGCAAGTGGAGCCCTAAAAGGAATAGAACGTGTTAGAACATTCTGTCAAAATGATTCACATATATTCTGTACACTTGAACAAGTAGAACAAGAATTCAAAGGAGTAGTAGACTTAATTCTTGAATGCTATAAAGAATTAGGAATTGAAAATTATCGTTTTGAATTATCACTAAGAGATCCAGAAGATAAAGTAAAATATCATCAAGATGATAAAATGTGGAATGAAGCAGAAGATATGTTAAGACAAGTTCTTAATGATTTAAAAATTGATTATGTAGAAAAAATAGGAGAAGCAGCATTCTATGGACCAAAACTAGATGTTCAAGTAAAACCTGCTGTTGGTAATGAAATTACACTATCTACTTGCCAATTAGACTTCTGTCTACCAGCTAAGTTTGACTTAAATTATATTGATGATAAAGGAGCAAAAATCACTCCAGTAGTTATTCATAGAGCAATCTTTGGTTCAATTGATAGATTTATTGCTTATTACTTAGAAGAGACAAAAGGTAACTTACCAACATGGCTTGCTCCAACTCAAGTAACAGTAATTCCAGTAAATCCAGAATATCATGATGAATATGCTAAAGAAGTATATGAATTGTTAAAGAAAAATGGTGTAAGAGTAAAATTAGATAATCGTAATGAAAAATTAGGTTATAGATTAAGAGAAACTCAAACATCTAAAGTACCATATACTTTAATTTTAGGAGATAATGAAAGAGATGCTAAAACAATAAGTTATCGTCTATTCGGACAAAAAGATACAACTACAGTATCTCAAGAAGAGTATCTAAAATTACTTCTAGATGAAATCAATAATAAGAGTTTAAGAAAATAAGTTCTTCGGAACTTATTTTTTTTTGTAAACAATTGTAAAAAGTAAATAAAAAAAGATTTTAGGTGTTTACTTTTAGTACCTAATTGGGTAATATATAATTAAGTAGTGGTTGATAGTGGTGAAAAGTGGGGGATGCCTATGTTCATGGGAGAATATCATCATACGATTGATGAAAAAGGAAGAATTATTATTCCAGCGAAGTTTCGAGAAATGCTTGGCGAAAAATTTATTGTTACTCGTGGAATAGAAAATTGTTTATTTGTATATCCTAATGACGAATGGCAAAAAATTGTAACGAAACTTGAAGCCTTACCTTTCACTAAGAGAGATGCCAGACAATTTGTACGTTTCTTCCTATCAGGAGCTACTATCGCAGAATTCGACAAACAAGGTCGTGTAAATCTTACTTCACCATTAATTGATTATGCCAAATTACAAAAAGATTGTGTTGTAATTGGTACAGGCTCAAGGCTAGAAATATGGTCTAAAGAAGATTGGGACAATTTCTTCGAATCTGCAAAAGACAATATGTCAGACATAGCTGAAAATTTGTTTAACGAAAGCGTGAACTTATGAAAGAAAAACATATAAGTGTCTTACTTGAAGAATCTATTTCCTCCCTAAATTTAAAAGAAAATAGTATGATAGTAGATTGTACACTCGGCTATGGCGGACACAGTAGTTACATCTTAGATAGAATAAAAAAGGGGCATTTATTCGCCTTTGACCAAGATAGTGAAGCAATTCGGCATAGTACCGATAGACTAAGTGCTATCGGTACTAACTTCACTATTATTAAGAGTAACTTTGTCAATTTAAAAAAAGAACTTCAAAAGTATCATATAGATAAAGTTGATGGAGTTTTATTTGATTTAGGAGTCTCTTCACCACAACTAGATGATAAAGAAAGAGGCTTTTCATTTCATGAAGATGCTAAACTTGATATGCGAATGGATAGAGATCAAGCTCTATCTGCTTATGAAGTAGTAAATAACTATAGTAAAGAAGATTTAGTAAGAATCTTTAGAGACTATGGAGAAGATAAATTTGCTAATAATATAGCAAAAAAGATAATAGAGTATCGAAACTCTAAACCAATAGAAACCACACTAGAATTAGTTGATATTATAAAGACAGCCGTACCAATGAAATTTGCTAAAGTAAAGCATCCGGCTCGTCAAATATTCCAAGCTATTCGAATTGAAGTTAATCATGAATTAGATGTTATAGAACCAGCTATTCTTCAAGCTTTAGACCTAATAAATGTAGGTGGAAGAGTATGTGTCATAACATTCCATTCATTAGAAGACCGAATAGTAAAGAAATTATTTAAAGAAAAAACAAAGATTGATGACATAATACGTGGGGATCCTAATATTCCAGCAGAATATCTACCAGATTTTAAACTTGTTGTTAATAAGGCTATCGAGCCAAGTAAAGAAGAGTTGGAAAATAACCCAAGAGCTAGAAGTGCTAAACTTCGCGTCATCGAAAGAATAAAATAGGAGATGAGGATATTGAGAAAGGTAAAAAAGCGACTTAAAATGTCAAAGTTTGAAAGATTATTATACTCTTTGGCTGTTTTCTTGCTTGTAATTGCACCAGTATCAATAATCTTCTCAAAAGCAACACTTGCTAAAATAAACTTTGATGTTGAAAAACAAAAAGCACAAATAGAGGAACAAGAAAAGACTAATGAAAGTCTTGCTATGACAATTGACGAATTAGCTTCCTTAACTAAAATTCAAGAAGTTGCAGAAGAACAAGGATTGAGTTATAATAATAGTAATATAAAGACAGTATCTGCTGAGAAGTAGGAAGTGATTCAATTGAAAAAGAAAAAGAAGAGAAATAATATAAAATACCCACGAGTTATTATATTAATATCTCTTCTTTTATTTTGCCTAATGATTGGGCGTGTTGCTCAATTAGGACTTTCTGCTGAAATCGATGGAACTAATTTAAAAGAATTAGCAAAACAAAGAACAACCGCAACTAAAATAATAGAAGCAAAACGTGGAACTATTTATACATCATCTGGTGATGCACTAGCTCTAAATGTTTCATCATACAAATTAATTGCTTATTTAGATGCTAAAAGAACAACTAATAAAAAGAACCCTCAACATGTAGT
>OCTW011591358.1_pt1 | contig 11719 bp, 11 predicted proteins | sample 1539671 | NCBI WGS metagenome assembly OCTW01 (sample SAMN02144230, study PRJEB22623) | gut metagenome | biome: sheep rumen | host: Ovis aries | place: New Zealand | reverse complement strand
CAACCACGACAACAGCATCTACAACCGCTGGTGGAGCGAGCAGCACCACGGCATCCAGGAGAAGGTCTCCAAGGGAGACACCTCCTTCGTTTACAAGATTGACACCAATCAGGAAATCGTCTCCCGCCTCAAGGGACATCTGATGCTGGTCACCGGAGACATCGACAACAATGTGAACCCGGCCAACACCATCCGTGTAGCGGACGCTCTCATCCGGGCGGGCAAACGCTTCGACCTGGTGGTGCTGCCCGGCCAGCGCCACGGCTTCGGAGACATGAACACGTATTTCTTCTGGAAAATGGCCGACCACTACTCCCGCTACCTCATCGGGGACAAACGGGAGCGGCCCACCGATATCGCCGAACTGAACAATGACTGAAACGATGAAAAATTTATTCCCTCTGGCGGCGGCGCTTCTGCTGCTGCAGGCTTGTAACGGTCTCAAGACCGCGCACTACGAAGATATCCTGGCTCTCCCCCGGGAGCAGGAATCGGCCGATACCCTTTTCCTTTCCATCGACCTGGAATACGTGGAGAAGGGGGCTTCTCCCGAAGTGGTGGAACTGATGAACAGTACCATCCTCACCCAGGCCTTCGACCTGGAGGACGGACAGGGCACCGTGGAGGAAACGGCGGTCCGCTACCGGGAAAACCTCATTGACGAATACCTCGCAGAGGCCGACTTCTCCTGGGAAGACCGCATCGACGGGTTCTTTACGGAGCCTTACAAGGGCTTCCGCAATTATCTTCTCACCTATTACAGCTTCCGCGGCGGCGCGCACGGCATCCAGACCATGAGTCAGATTGTCTTCGACGCCAAGACCGGAGCCGTGCTCTCCGAAGGGGATTTTCTGGCCGACGGCTACGAAGAACCCGTGGCGGAACTCCTGCGCAAGACGGTGTCGGACACCATGACGGCCGAAGCCCCGGAACTGACAGAACTGCTGCAGCCGGAGGCCCTGGCTCCCAACGGCAACTTCTCTGTGGGGAAGGACGGCATGGAATGGATTTTCCAGCCTTACGAGGCGGGGCCCTATGCCCTGGGCATCGTATCGGCAACCCTGAGCTGGGAACAGCTGAAACCTTATTTGAAGTAAAACGATATGGACTGGATTGTGACTGAAGTGGACGGCAAGGTTGCATCCATTGCGACCGACTACCGTCATCTCCCCCGCATTGCCGAGGAGATTGCCAGACTGCCCGCCCAGGACACCTTCTCCCTGGGCACGCGCAAAATCTCCACCGGCCAGTTGCTGGAATATGCCGAGTACCTCACCTGGGACGACCTCCGGCTTTTCGGCACGCCCTTCCAGCTGAAGATATGGGAGAAACTGTTCCGCCTGCCCCGGCGCCTGTACAGCTACACGGAACTGGCGCGGCTCTCAGGTGTGCCGCAAGGCGTACGGCCGGTGGCCCATGTGGTGGCCATCAATCCCATCGCCTACATCATCCCCTGCCACCTGATTGTGCCCAAGGAATCCCTGGACAAGGTGCAGGAAATCCGCACCCGTGCGGAGGGAACGCTCTTCAAGGGGAAAGACCTCTACCTGCTGGACTCCCTGGACGTAGGCGCCTATGCCTATGGGACCGAACTCAAACGCGCATTTATCAAAACCCAGCTCTCGGAATGACGAACCTTCTGGAAGTGTGCTGCGGAAACCTGGAAAGTGTCCGTGCAGCGGTAAAGGGCGGCGCTCGGCGCATTGAGCTGTGCAGCGCCCTGGAACTGGACGGCCTCACCCCCGCCCGGGAAGATCTGCAGGAAGCCCGTCGGCTGTACCCGGAGCTTATGATCCACGTGCTCGTCCGTCCGCGGGCCGGAGATTTCTGCTACACGCCGGAAGAAGTGGAACGCATGTCCCGCCAGATTGAAACCGCCCTGGACTGCGGGGCCGACGGCATTGTCATCGGCTGCCTCACCCCTGCCGGAGATGTGGACAAGGACGCCATGCAGAAACTGATGCGCGTCGCAAAGAATGTCACCTTTCACCGGGCCTTCGACGTTTGCAGGGAACCGTTTTCGGCCCTGGAGGACATCATCGGGCTGGGCTGCAGCCGCATCCTCACTTCCGGACAGGCGCCCGTGGCGGCGGAGGGCACCGACCTTATCCGCGAACTTCGCTCGCGGGCGCAGGGCCGCATCGGCCTCCTTCCGGGATGCGGGGTGACTCCGTCGAACGCCCGCCGAATCCTGGAGCTCACCGGCTGCAACGAAATCCACGCTTCGGCATCGGCTCCGGGGGCCGACGGACGCAAAGTGACATCGGCCTCCACCGTGGAGGCCATCCTGAAAAACATAAACCTTTGAACCATGTATAAATTCACCTGTGTAAAGAACCAGGCCGACAAGTATATCCTGAGCCTGGACAACCACGTAAGCATCATGGAGGCCCTCACGGCCTTCTGTCAGGAAAAAGGCATTCTCTGCGGCGAAATCGGCGGTCTCGGGGCTGTGAACCATGCCACCTTCCGCTACCTGAACCCGTCCACGATGAAATATGTGGACCACAGCTTCGACGAGCAGATGGAGATCACCAACCTTACGGGCAATATCTCCCAGAAAGACGGAAAACCGTATCTGCACGTGCACATCACGGCCAGCCGCAGCGACTACTCCTGTATCGGCGGACACCTCCTGGACGCCCGCATCAACGGTGCGTGCGAACTCTTTGTGACCGCCTTCCCGGGCACCTTCGCAGGCCGCCGCCCCGACGCCGAAACCGGCATTAACCTGTACGAATTCTGACGGAAGCTTCCACTTTCATCAAAAAGCTTCTTTAGAAGCAATAGCAAATGCTCATGAAACCTGTGTCCGTTGGTAGTTTAAGAACGTTGCGTTCCAGGTTCAGACGCACCATCAAGGAGGCCCATGCTCCTGACAAGGCGCTATTTTTAGATATGCTTGATACAGAAAAGCAAGCGGGAAGAATACCGTGAAAGCAAAAACCGCCAGGAGGGAAGGGTCGCGGATATTGCATGGCAGCGGCATTTGTGCTATCTTTGTGAAAACTAAATCATTCTGGTATGACAAAACGTGTACTGTCGGCCCTGTCTGCATTGATGCTTCTGCCCTGGGCCATCTTTGCCCAGCAGAATATCGGCCGGAAAGCGGAAACGCTGCGATCTCCGGAAGTGAACCCTGACGGTTCCGTCACTTTCCGCCTCTATGCCCCCAAGGCGCATAATGTGACGGTGCTGGGGGACTGGCCAAACGGAACGGCGGCCCTGAAGGAAGGCGACGGCGGAGTATGGGAATATACCACGGAACCGCTTCCGTCGGAGCTCTACACCTACCGATTCGGCGTGGACGGACTCGTCGGCCTGGATCCCGGGAATCCCTTTACCCTGAGGGATGTCGGGACTACGTTCAGTTATTTCTACGTGGACGGGGACAAGGCTTCCTACTACAAGGTGCAGGATGTTCCGCATGGCAGCGTGGAGCAGTTGTGGTACCCTTCTGCCGCCACGGGGAAAGACCGGAGGCTCAGCGTCTATCTCCCTGCAGCATACGACGGAAAGAAGAAGTTCCCGGTGCTGTATCTTCTGCACGGCAGCGGCGGTGACGAGACTGCCTGGCTGGAACTCGGAAAGACCGCCCGCATCATGGACAACCTCATCGCAAAGGGCGAGGCTGTTCCCATGATTGTGGTGATGCCGAACGGAAACATCGGCGCACAGGCAGCCCCCGGCGAGACGCCTGACAACCTGGAATTCCGCCCCGTCATGTCGAACCAGATTCCCAGCAATTACAAAAACGGAACGTATGAGGCCTCCTTCGGGGAAATCGTCTCATTCATCGACGACCGATACAAGACCGTGCGCAATCGCCAGTCAAGGGCCGTCGCGGGCCTCTCCATGGGCGGTTTCCATTCCCTGTATATCTCCCTGAACCATCCCGACCTCTTTTCCTGGACCGGCCTTTTCTCTGCCGGTCTGGTGCCCCAGTTCACTTCAGACTTGGAAGTCTATGACAAGCGTGAAGCCAAACTCAAGGAATACGAGAAGAAGGGCTGCAAACTGTTCTGGATTGCCATCGGCCGGGAAGACTTCCTCTACGAGGTGAACAAGGACTTCCGTGCGGAACTGGACGCCCTTGGTTTCCCCTATGAGTACCACGAGTCCTCCCGCGGCCATCTCTGGTGCAACTGGCGCCAGTACCTCCTGCTGTTCGCACCGCGCCTGTTCAGGGAATGAACATGAACGATTAAACCCTTCGGTAGGGTGTTCCTCTGGTGGGGGCTCTGCCACGTTGACAGAGAATCGGCTTTGCACGGCACTCTGAGCGTCAACGCGGCAACGATTTAGGCAAAAATGGGCGATTTGATTGCCACGTTGACAGAGAATCGGCTTTGTACGGCACTCTGAGCGTCAATGCGGCAATACTGCTTCGTTCGGGCTCCTGCGGCTCAAAACAAAACGCCAACCGCAAGGGCTGGCGCATTGTTTTGGAGCGGAAAACGAGACTCGAGCCCGCTGAGCGGGCAATTCGCGAATTCCACGTTACCCCCTCGCCGCTCAGCGGCGGTCCCCTCGGGGGACTGGGGTCGCTTCGTTCAAGTCTCGTACAAAACAAAACAGCAACCACAAGGGCTGCTGCTTTGTTTTGGAGCGGAAAACGAGACTCGAACTCGCGACCCCGACCTTGGCAAGGTCGTGCTCTACCAACTGAGCTATTTCCGCAGTGTTTTAAAGATCGTTCCCGATTGGGACTACAAAGGTACGTCTTTTTTCTGAACTTGCAAATTTTTCACAAACTTTTTTGTAATTTTGTCGTAGAACGATTCTACAAAAAAAATTTATTATGAAAAAATTTGCTTCTATTCTTCTTTGCTGCACCTTGATCGCCGGCTGCGGCATTTCCAACACGGGTAAAGGTTCGCTCATCGGCTCGGGTGCCGGTGCAGCCCTTGGCGCCGGAATCGGCTATCTGATCGGCGGAAACGGACAAGGCGCCGCCATCGGTGCCGCCATCGGTACGGCCGTAGGTGCCGGCAGCGGAGCCCTGATCGGCAAGCGGATGGACAAAAAGGCCGCCGAACTGGCCGCCGCCATGGAAGAAGCCCAGGTTGAAACCGTTACGGATGTCAACGGGCTGGAAGCCATCAAGGTGACCCTGGACAACGGCATCCTCTTCGACTTCAACAAGTCGTCCCTGAAACCGGAGGCCAAGGCCCAGCTGGACAAGTTCGCCGCCGAAATGGCCGACATGCAGGACACCAACATCAACGTGTACGGACACACGGACAACATCGGAACTGCCGCCGCCAACAAGAAGGTCTCCGACCAGCGGGCCAGCACCGTGGCCAAATACCTGAACACCAAGGGTATCGCCAATGAGCGCATTGTGGCCGAAGGTCTCTCCTTCGATTTCCCGGTAGCCGACAACAACACCGAGGCCGGCCGCGCCCAGAACCGCCGCGTGGAAATCTACGTCTCCGCCAACGAGAAGATGGTGCAGGCCGCCGAGGCCGGTACCCTGAAATAGCAGAGGCTACTCTTGTCCGTCGACAAAGAGCATCGTGAAGGATCTTCTCATCAGCTGATTCTGTGACTTTCCTTCCATTTCGACCTGCGAGCGGCGGGTGAAATGCCATTCGAGGGGCCATCCCGTATCCAGATGGACCTCCTCAAGCATAAAGTCCTCGATTTCTATCCTGGCATCCTTATAGACTTCCTCAACAGAGGGGATGTCTGTGGCATTCTTGCCGGCCAGCGACTTCACCATTCCATCCAGGAAAGACGTGATGACCCGCTTGGCGTCTTCCGGATCGGCCTCCTTGTACATTTGTATGACGACGCTGTAGGCATCGGTCCACTGCTGACTCACCCAGAAACGGCCGTTCATCTTCAACATTCCGCCCGTAATGGGCATCGGAACGGCGTCTTCGAAAGTGTACTCGTCCTTCAGGCTCAAACGGGAACCGTGATACGCGAACAGAGGGCTGATTTCTCCAGCCAGGGAGGCTGTCAGCACTTCTGACTGGAGCATCTGGCGAACCATCTGGAGGAGCGCATTCCGGTCCAGTCCGGTGGTATCTTGCTGCAAGATGGCGTCGGTGATTTCCTCCGACAAGGCATCCGACTGCCCGTCCGGTCCTTCTACAGGCAGAATGCGCAGGAACTCACCGTAGGGGCCGGTTTCGAAGAAATAGACATCGTTCCCGAAGCGCTCGATCATTTTCTCCTTGACGGCCGCCTTGGCGGGGTCGCTCATCTGGCTGTCCCGCGAGGTGACCTTGACGCGGTACCCCTTCTCCTCGTCGGCAGAGACCACTTCAAACTCAAGTAGTTCTGCCGATTTTTCCACGACGGTGGTGTCCCCGTGGACGATATTGGATTTGATGTTCTCCACCTGATACAGATACTTATCCCCGACATTCCAGTAAGCGACCACCTGGACGCTGGAATCGGGCATCATCTGGGCAAAGGCCGGAAGAAGGCCCGCCAGCAGGACGACAAGCGGAAAAAAAACCTTTTTCATAATAACGGCTGTTTATTTCTTGGATACGGCCTGCTGGCGGAGCCGGAGGATGCGGCGGACACTTTCATCGATGCGGCCTTCGGTGAGCCGGCCTTCCTGCACGGCAGCAAGCACCGCCTCGAAACAGGCCGGATAATCCTTCACACACAGAAGAATGTCCACCCCGGCCTCCAACGCCAGGACACAGGCTTCCGGCACGGAATACTGGCGAGTGATGGCCCCCATTTCCAGAGCATCGGTGATGATGGCCCCCTCAAAGCCCAGTTCGCCGCGGAGCTTTCCCTGAAGAACCTCCGGCGACAGGGTGGAAGGAACGTCCGACCCGGTGACGGCCGGGGCCGCGATGTGCGCCGTCATCACCAGCGGTGCACCGGCGCGTATGCCGGCTTTGAAAGGAATCATCTCGCAGGCGGCCATTTCCTCCCACGTCTTGCCGCTCACGGCATAACCGAAGTGCGTGTCGGCCTGGGTGTCCCCGTGACCGGGAAAATGCTTCAGGCAGCCCAGGACGCCCGCTTTCCGGAGGCCTTTTACATAGGCCTTCACCTTTTTCGCCGCGTCCTTCGGCTGGTCCGAGAAAGCCCGGTTGCCAATCACGATGTTCTCCGGGTTGGTGTTGACGTCGGCCACAGGGGCGAAGTCGATGTCAAAACCCAGCCGTTTGAGGTACGAGCCGATGGTAAAGGCCGCCTCCTTCACTTCGCCGGGGCTGCGGAAGGCCGCCATGCTCTCGTATCTGGGCAGGCCGAAGGCCGGATTGTTCGCCAGCCGGGCCACACGCCCCCCTTCCTCGTCCACGCACAGGAGCGGAGCCCCGGGAAGGGCGCGGATATCGGCCACAAAACGGGCCAGCTGCTCCCCGTCCCTGATGTTGTGGGCAAAGAGCACGATGCCGCCCATAGGGTACCGGGACGCCGTCTCCTTCATGCGTCCGTTCACGTCCTGCAGACGGACGTCCGGAAGATCGGCCGACGTAGCGTACTCGATTTCGGGATCCAGCGACTCCGGCCGGATGTAAAAGAGCTGTCCCACCTTTTCGCGGAGGGTCATCTGCGAGAGTTCTTCCTCGATGAGGGCAGCTTCCCGGTTACAGGAAGCGAAGAGAGCGCCGGCAACTGCCAGCGCCCCCAACCATAGATATTTCTTCATCTTGTCCATTACAGTTCCCAGGCCAGGGCCGAAGCACCCAGAATGGCGGCATCCGACTCTTTGAGCTGGGAATACACCAGTTTCACCTTCCCGCGCCAGAGCGGCAGGACATTTTGGTCCATGGCCTTCTGGATGGGTTCCGTGAGGAATTCCTTGGCACGGGCCAGCCCGCCGAAGAGCACGATGGCCTCCGGAGCGGAGAACTCGATGAAATCGGCAAACTTTTCGCCGAGGATGCGGCCGGTGAATTCGAATATCTTGACGGCCAGTTTGTCACCGTCCTTCGCGGCCTCGTACACATCCTTGGATGTGATGCAGTCCAAGGAACGGAGTTCGGAGGGCTCGTCAGTCATCTCCAGCCATTCGCGGGCCGTACGGGCTACGCCGGTGGCGCTGGCATAAGTTTCCAGGCACCCGTGCTTTCCGCAGTTGCAGGCACGGCCGTTGTGGCGCACGGCCACCGTATGCCCCAGCTCTCCGGCAAAACCGTCGTGACCGTAAACGACTTCCCCATTGATGACGATTCCGGAACCCACGCCGGTTCCCAGGGTAATCATGATGAAATTCTTCATGCCGCGGGCGGCGCCGTAAGTCATCTCGCCCACAGCGGCCGCATTGGCGTCATTGGTCAGGGAAACGGGAATGCCGTTCATCTGCTCCGACAGGAGTTTGGCGAAGGGGATGCTGTTGATGCCGCCCCAGACCAGATTCACAGCGTTCTCGATGGTGCCGGTGTAATAGTTGCCGTTGGGGGCGCCCACGCCGATACCCCGGATACGATCCTCGGCCTTGATTTCCGCGATGAGATGGTTCAGGGCTTCGGCCAGTTCCGCAATGTACGGGTTGACGTCCTTATAGTTGTCCGAACGGATGACAGTTTGGGCCAAAACGGCGCCACGGGCATCTACGATGCCGCATTTGGTGGTTTGTCCACCGATATCGATACCGATAACCAAATCTTTTGCCATAATCTCTTACGCTTTTTTCACTTTGGAGCCGATGACGGCAAAATACAGGATGAAAGCGACACAGGCCACCAGAAGCCAGTAGCTGGGCAGGTATCCGGCAGAGTCGGCGATGGCGTTCTGGACGAGCGGGACGATACCGCCGCCCACGACCATGGCCATGAAGATACCGGAAGCCTGGTTGGTGGAAGCACCCAGGCCCTCGCAGGCGAGATCGAAGATGGTTCCCCACATCACAGAGGTGCACAGGCCGCAGAGAACCAACAGCAGGGCTGCGATGGGAACCTGGACCATTCCGAAGCTCTGACCCTTGAACACGGGCATGGAAACCATGGAGGAGTTGCCCAGGATGATGGCCAGGACGATGAGAATCAGTGCCACGGCGGAAACGCAGGTAAGCTGAGTGCGGGAACTGACCTTGCCGGAAATGACGGAAGAGGTGAGACGGCCGATAAGCATCAGGAACCAATAGGTGCCGGCAACGAATCCGGCGATGGCAACGGCGGTGGAAGGATCCATTCCGGCACCCTTTACAGGGTCGGAAAGGTAGAAGTTGAGGGTTCCGGGGATACCGACCTCGACACCGACATACACGAAGATGGCGATGACGCCCAGCACAAAGTGCTTGAACTTCATGGGGCTCACGGCGTGAGAGGAATCACGGACGGCCTCAGGGTCTTCGATTTTCACGAAGGACAGGACGATGAAAGCGAAGGCAAAGACGCCCATGGCCAGGAACAGCACCGGATTCACATCCGTGATCAGGGTGTCCTTGGTAAGCGTGCCGATGAGCGCGCCCACCAGCATAGGGGTAAGGGTACCCATCAACGAGTTGAAGGAACCGCCAATCTGGATGTACTGGTTGGAACGGGCTCCGCCCAGGAGTTTGAGCATGGGATTCACCACGGTGTTGAGCATGCACATGGAGAAGCCGGCCACGAATGCTCCGAACAGATACACGAAGAAGTTGGCAGGAAGGCCCGCCAGGGTGCTGCCGACGCCCACGATACCGGACAGGAACTGGATGAAAACACCCAGGAATCCCACGGCGATGGCAATGAGGGCGGTTTTCTTGTAACCGAACTTGGTGAGCATCTTACCGGCCGGAATGCCCATGATGGCATAGGCCAGGAAGTTCATCATGTTACCCATCATGCCCCAGAAATTGGAGCCGAAGATGCCGGGCTGCTGTTTCCAGATGTTTCCGATAGGGGCTGCCAGGTTGGTCACGAACGAAATCATTCCGAACAGGAAGATCATCGCGATAATGGCAATAATGTTGCTGTCAGATTTTTTAGCCATTGTTTTTTGTTTTATTTGTTAGAAATTATTTGGCTTTTAATTTTCAAATATAACAAATATTTTTCTTTTATAAGGGCCTTCAATAAAAAAAGTGCCCGCAAGGGACACTTTATTTGGACTTCCGGGCGATGAGGGCCTCGTACCGGTCCAGCACTTCTCCCACAATGTCCTCCCAGGAACGGACGATGCTGCGGGAGGCGGCGAGGCCCACCTTCCGCACCCGCTCCCTGTCGGCCATGAGGCTCCGCACCTTGGCGGTGAACGCTTCCAGCGAGCCCCCGGAGAGGAAGCCGTTCTCCCCGTCCCTGAGGATGGTGGCCGCCGTGGAACCTTCCACCATGACGGCCGGCGTATGGAGGGCGGCCGCCTCCCGAACCACCAGCGGGGCGTTGTCGTACAGCGAAGGGAAGAGGAACAAATCGGCCGCAGCATAATATTTCACGATGGACGGACGGTCCGTGAGGACGCCGACAAAAGTCACCTTTTCGTCCAGCCCCTTTTCGCAGACAAGGGCTTTCATCTCCTCGGCCGCATAGCCGGTTCCTACAAAGAACATCTTGAAAGACAAGTCTTTAAGCTGCTCCAGCGCGTCAATAATCAGTCGCGTATTCTTCTGCCAGATGTGCTGGCCCACAAAAAGAAGCACAAATTCATCCGGGCCGATACCGAGGTCTCTGCGGGCATCGGCAAAGAAGCTTTCGGGATAATCGGTCACCAAGTCGGAGCCGTTTTCCACCACTTCGAGGGGACCTTTGTAGCCGTACTCGCGGATGACGTCGATGACGGATTCCTGCGGGACCCAGACTTCGTCGGCCCGGTTGAAGAAATCCACGACGATTTTGACCATCTGGTCCACCACCCTGTCCACGGGAATTTCCTTCTTGAAATCGTCCCGGAACTTGGAATGAAAGGTGGCGACAAGCGGTATTTTCTGGGCCCTGGCCACTTCGGAAGCCAGAAAACCCGCGGAGAACGGGGAATGGGCGTGAATGATTCTGAAATCCCTTTGGAGAAGCTTTACCAGAAACACCGGGTCGATCTGCGGGATGCCGGTCACATAAGGCCTGCGCCCGGGAACCGGGACGGACATGAAGTCCAATACGGAGAAATCGTAATCTTTATAATGGGCGTTGTTTTTATGAGGGGTAACCACGGTTACATTGCCCACCTTTTTCTGCATCCAGTAGGCATAGTTCTGCATGCACACCGCAACGCCGTCCATGATAGGGGGGAACGAGTCACAAAAAAGGCCGATCTGAGGATCCATCTCGTTATTTTTAAATTTTACTAAAGAAATGCCCGACTGGAAAACATCCAGCGGGCATTCTTTGAAATGCAGAAGAAAACCTACTCGGCGGCAGGAGCTTCGGCGGCAGGAGTCTCGGCAACTTCGGCTGCGGGAGCCTCGGCCTTCTTGGCGCGGCTGCGGCGGGTGGTCTTCTTGGCTTCCTTCTTGCCGGAAGCGAGGGCGGCTTCGTTGAAGTCCACAAACTCTACGAGAACCATTTCGGAGGCATCACCCTGGCGGAAACCGGTGTGCAGGATACGGAGGTATCCACCGGGACGGTCGGCCACCTTGGGGGCGATGGTACGGAAAAGTTCGGCCGTCGCCTCTTTGTCTTTCAGATAGCTGAAGACGATGCGGCGGGAATGAGTGGTGTCTTCTTTGGACTTGGTGATAAGCGGCTCTACATAGGGCTTGAGAGCCTTGGCCTTGGCCTCGGTGGTGGTAATCCTCTTCTTCAGGATGAGGGAGGATGCCATGTTGGCGAGCATAGCCTTGCGGTGACCGCTCTTACGACCAAGATGATTGACTGCTCTA
>OCTW013408972.1_pt1 | contig 11721 bp, 17 predicted proteins | sample 1539671 | NCBI WGS metagenome assembly OCTW01 (sample SAMN02144230, study PRJEB22623) | gut metagenome | biome: sheep rumen | host: Ovis aries | place: New Zealand | reverse complement strand
ACTCGGTCGAAGTCCAATACCAATCATCGGCAATGGGTTGGCCACCTGCTTTCTCCAATGCTGCATTGACCTCCTTACGATGTGTGAAGATAAACAGCATTTCACCCATGCTTGGAATGTACCAACCATCGCTCAGGCTGATATTGTCAGACAGTCCGACGGCCTTTAGGTGTTCGGTGTTCTTCTGGCCGTTCCAATCGGCCACGGCATCAATGCAGGTGTCAATGTAGTTGCCTTTGAGGTTCGACGGGTCTTTCTGTTTGGTCAACGTCGTTTCCTCACCATCGTTGCAATCTCGGAGTGCAATAATGATACTGCGCTCACCCTGCACCAACAAAACGCCCATTGCATCCTCTGGGGGTGTCAACGTGGCCTTGTACGGCACAATGGTCTTTTTCTCATCGTCGCAAATGTAGTAAACACCATCCTTTGGGTGTTTGCCATTTGTCGGTACTGATGGGGTCGGGGCCTCATCTTCCACCATGAATTTGTACATTTCACGGCAAACCTCGATGCTCTTTGGTTCGTCACTGATGGCAAACTCTTTCAAAAGTTCCATCTTTAATTTCTGATTCTCTGTCATACGATAATTAAATTAGGGGTTGTTAAACTAATCTTTCAAATAATAAGGTGTGGTGTAACCTGCACCTTTGAGGGGTAAATCCGCACACCAATCAATCGGGGTGCTAAACAGTGCCTCCACGTCGGCCAACGTCTGGTCGGGCGTTGCCTCGACAATGATTTCATCATGGATATGGAAAACCACGTTGAGGTGCTGTTGCCTGGCCCTCAGAATGACAATGCCCAATATGTCACGGGCAATGGCTTGCACAATGTTCTCTGTGAGTTTGCCGCCATACGTTCTGACGTTGCCCCATTTCTTAGTGGTCTGGTTCAAACCCTCATACTCAATAATTTCATGGTCGCCACGCCATCCGTCGCCATATTCAATGCCAACATTCGCTCTGGGGTAACAGATAACACGGCCAGACGGCAATGTTATTGTTAGCATCCCCCATCGCTTGCCAATCTCAATGCCACGATGTACGGGTACGGTTTTTCCCGTCTTTATGGCTGTAATGGCAGCTTTCTCGATCGTGGCCCACATCTTCACAATTTTGGGGTTGGAATTACGCCAAAGATTCACGATTTCCTTTTCTTCGGATTCTGTCAAACCTAAACGCTTGCCACCCATTGCCTCCAATGCAGACACACCGCCACCATATCCCAATGCCAATGTTGCAATCTTGCCTTTCTGCCTCAACTCAGCATTTTGGCCGTGCTTCTCGACGGGCTTGTTAAACATCTGGCTTGCCGTGGCGCAATAGATGTCGCCACCTTGCCGGAATACGTCCAACACCCATTGCTCACCTGCCAACCATGCAATCACACGGCACTCAATGGCTGAAAAGTCACACACATGAAACGTGTGGCCTGGTGCTGCAATGAACGCTGTGCGGATTAACTCACTGAGTACATAGGTGACGTTGGCATAATTCATTTCAAACTCTGTCAAATCACCCTGACGTACCAAATAACGGGCATCGTCCAAACTTTCCAAATGGTTCTGTGGTAGGTTCTGCACCTGCACCAATCGGCCTGCCCATCTTCCTGTACGTGCTGCACCGCAAAATTGCAAAAGTCCGTGAATACGGCCATCATTGCAAACGCATTTCAACATGGCTGCATACTTCTTATTGCTGGTCTTACCCATTTCACGGCGCAATGCCAAAATCTTCTGAGCCTTTGGCCAATACTTCAATTGGCCGTCCAACTCATCCAGATTCTTTTTGTTGAGGCTGGCCACGGTCATGCCCGTAACCTTGGAAATATAGGCTTTCAATTGGGCTGGGCTGTTGGGGTTCTCCAATCCGCTTATGGTCTTTGCCTCTTGCAGCAACTCGGCCTTAAACTCATCGTCAAACCTTGCAGCGGCCTCAACCAACGGCAAATCAATCATCACACCACGGTCATTGATTTCTTGGTCGGCAATGTACAACTCATCGTCAAATGCAGGGGCCTCCAGACGGCGCACTTTGGCCAAAATCTGTTGCTCAACCTCCACGTCTCTGATATTGTACTTTTTGAATACCTCCCAACGGTCGGGCGCGTCGCTTGGTAAATGCCGCTTGCCGTTCTTGCCGGGGATGGAGAAATAACGGATTAGGATTTTGCCCTCTTTCATCTTACCATCGGCCAATTTCAGCACCTCACCGCATTGCCCCAATGACAGCGGCAAACCCATACGGGCTGCACGTACCATCGTGCATTTCCATTGTGAGGCTGGCAATGGCTCTGGCAATCCCATCCACTTGCTGATGCAAATACGCTCAAATGCAGCGTTAAACGCTGTCTTTGTCACGGATGGGTCTGTGAGTGCTGCCATAACATCGGCTGGCAATTCTTCACCCTGTGCCAAATCCACACATACGACGGGGCCACCATCCACGCTATATGCAAAAAGCAATATCATGAAATCTGGGGCTTCAACGTATTTGTAAACTCCGCAATCGGCCAAATCGTTGCTGCTGTACGTCTCGATGTCAATTCCTAATTCTTTCATTCTCTCTGTTATTTAAGAATGGCCGTGGGTGTTCCAACGCTTTCTTTAATCCCATGTGGGTGTTGCCACTACCACCACCCACGGCCAATCATTCACGGTTTACAAATCCTCATCATCTTCATCATCCATCGGGATATTGCCAAATGCCTCGCTCTGGCTGACGCTGCCGCCAAACTGCTCATCATCCTTGCACTTACGCACGGCCTCCAAAGCTGCTGCAATGCCACACTTACCATTGACCTTGTAGCCATAGAATGTGACACACACCCATGCCCACACGCCGCTGTAAATCTCATCCTCATCAATGATGGGCTGGCCGCTTCGGTCGGTCACGCTGGGTTTCTTGCCTGTCTTGGCGTTGATGTAAACGTGGCCCTGGTAGGCTTCATCGTCTTTGCCCTCACCATCACGCAATGGGTAGGCATCCGATGTTTCATCAATCTTCGGCTTCTTACCTCCCCAATACTTCGTAATGGCTTGGTCGTAGGCGGCTTTGATGCAGCCTTTGAGGGCTTCAACCGTCTCTTTCTGGCTCTTCGGAATGAGTATGCCCGTTTGGTACTTGGCACGGCTTTCGTCACCATCGGGGCCGGTGTACTTCTCGAAAAGATGTGTGTAACTCAATCGGCACGGGCCGATTACAACTGTACGCCCGTCGTTCTTGGGCAAAATGTTCGGTTTCATCATAGTTGTAATGAAATTAAAAATTAAACTTTAGTTATTATTCGCTTAAATCAACTTTGGAAAAATCGTCGGTGTCTAACTCCGGCCTCTTGTCAGATTCAGGCACTAACGTCGGCTTGCCTTGGGGCTTGTCAATCCACTCACCGCAAATCTCGGCAAATCGTTTCTTGCCAATGATTTTCTCCAAATCGGTAATGGTTTTCAGTTCCCTTGGCTTCATGTAGGCATCTTCGGCAAACTCGGCCTTGGATAATGCGCCCATCACGGCCTCTTGGTCTGTGATTTTGCGGACACTGCGCCCTGCAACCAACTTGAAACCTTGGTACTTCTGGCCGTTCAATGCCTGCTCCAACGTGTACTCATCCACGCCCTTAATCCATGTCTTGATTGTGTCTAACATGGGCAAAACGCGGCTGGCCATTTCTTCGGGGCTGATTGTCTTTGGATCGGGGTGCTGCTCCACGGCTGCAAATGTGAGGTCGGCCAATGCCTTGCAGGTCGCTTTGACCTTGCAGAATTGACACCATTCGCCGGGCATCTGGTGGCCTTTACCCTCAAACGCTTCTTTGGCTTTCGGCATGAGTTGGTACGTTGCCCATGCAAGCAAATCAACGGTACTCAACTCATACTCGCTCAGGTTGTCAATACGTGGCTGTACGATGGTCATTCTTACACGTTGGATATTGTACTCAAAACTAAACTGTGAGTATGCACCCAAAGCGTAAATCTGCATTTGTGGGTTCTTGACGGCTGACACCTTTACACCCTTGCCATACTTGAAATCAATAATCTCCATCGTACCATCGGCAATGATAACGGCATCGGCTGTGCCAAATGCCTCTGGCATCCACTCTGAGAAATCCAATTTGACCTCAACCAACAATTGGGCATCGGGTGTTTTGGCACGGGCGGCATTGTACTTTTCCAGCACGATCGTTTTGTACGTGTCTGTGTACTCATCCATTTCTCCCGTGTGGTACTTGTCGAAAAGCTGCTTAATCTCGGCATCCTCATCGGCTGTTGGCAAACCCAAAAATCCTTTGAGGTGCTTGGCGCAATATGCGTGTGCCAATGTACCCTCTTCTGCAAAGGTGCTGCCGCTGTCGGCAATGTTCTCTTCCAGACGTGGGGCGGCTGTGCAATTGAGCCATCTGTGGGCCGCTGACGGGCTTAATAATGCGTGTCCTGCCATATCAATACGGTGCTTTAATTCCGATTGTGCCATCTTCCAATACTTCCAGACGGTCACACTCTGCAATGAATTGTCGTGCCTCATCCTGGCCCTTTTCTGTAATGAGGGCTGACGGCTTGTCTGAGCCTAACAAAGCGGCTGTGTTCTTAAACCACGATGTCAGTTGACGGTGGTACTTCTTATAAAGTTCTCCATCCGTCTCGTCTTTGTAGTTCTCGCCCTCGATACGCTGACGGGTTCGGTGCATGGCATCGCGGATGTCCTGCTCTGTCAGTTCCTTGGGTTCTGCCTCGGCTGGGGCTTCGGCCTCTGGTTCGGGTTCTGGTGCTGCCTCTTCTGCCGGGGCTTCAACCTCTGGGGCTGGTGCTTCGGCTGTTGCTGCCTTACGGCCACGCTTCTTTGCAGGGGCGGCGGCTTCTGGTTGCTCACTTGCTGACGGTTCGGGCTTCGGGGCCTCAACGGTCGGCATCTGTCTGTGGCCAATGACGGCATTAACCAATGCCACCAATTCAGGCGTTACGCCTAAATCCACATGAATGTGTACGCTAAAATCTGTTTTCATACGACTGAAATTAAATGGTTATTTACTCATTTCTTTTGCTAACTCTCTGATGTCCTTTGCCAGAATGATTGACAGTCCGATGCAAAGTACAATTTCAATGATAGTTCCGATTATTGGCATAACTTATAAATAGTTTTCTTCCCAACATTCGACAATCCATTTGCCCGTTGTCACTCTCCGATTGTCGGCCTTACGCACACGGAATTTGAGGCTACCATTGTCAAAATAGCGATATATGGTGTGTCGTTCCACGCCCAACGCTTTTGCCGCTTGCTGCACGGTGTAACGGCCATCGGGTTCAACTTGGGGCCTGGTATGTGTCATATCGCGTTCTTTGTAATGGTTAATTGGTTCTTGGAATAGTCCGTTTGCACACTGAACTTGCAGCCCAATAGGTTCTGCATCTGGTATGCCGTGGACTTGCCGTTGTCACACTGCTGGGCGTTGGGTAGGTCAAACGTGCGTGTCTCACCCATCGCCATGTTTCTTAAATCTTCTCTGGTAATACGTTCCATGTTATTTATCCTTAAATTCTATTTTTTCAATGAGCCAATTAAGCACCCACATCTTATTTTCATACTCTGTGAGTGAAATGCAATGGTTGTTCTTATCGGCGGTCTGTGCCAACTGCCTGATGAGGTCACGCAAATCTACCAACTCTTTTTTGAGTTGTTCAGCACTGTACATGGATTGATTTTGCAATCCAATCGTTTCAATTTCCTTTTCTTTACCTGCCATAATGCGACGTTTTAGTTAAAATTACTTATTTACTCACTCATATCTTTGGCGGAAAAGAAAAACCGTCGTATCTTTGTAGTGGATTTGAACGGTTGTGCTAAAGATGGCTCGACGGCTTTCTTTGTGCGCCTGATACTTCGTTACTCACTCATATCTGGGTGCAAAGATAGGCATTTTGAAGATAACTACATTCATTTTGCCTGTTAAATTATGTTAAGACGTGAAAGAAATTTTTGCCGCCATGCCGTCAAATGCCGCCTAAAGTATTGTATAACAACAAATTAAGCGTAAAATGACAGAAAAAGAAATTATTGGCAAAATGAATGACTTTTGGGCACAAAGTGGCAAAAGTAAGGCAGAAATGAGCCGTGAGTTAGGCGTGGACGCTGGCACATTCGGCAACATCTTGAATGGCAACCGTGGTGTGTCTGCTGGGCTGCTTTCAAAGTTCTTGGAAACGTACCCATCTGTGAGTGCTGAATGGCTCATGCGTGGGGTTGGCTCAATGTTTGCCGCTGATGGGCACGTTGGCGGTGAAAACATTGCCAACAATAACAACTCACAAATCAATGCAGGTGACACGATCAATCGGCTTGTGTCGTTGCTTGAAGAGAAAGACAAACAGATTAACCAATTACTCCAAATCCTTGCATCGAAATGAAAATCTTTGGAATTATCAGTGCCTGCATCTTTGTGGTTTGCTTCTGTGTTCTCAAATACATGGAGCGTAATAAACCTAAAGCGAAAAAACGCCCTCAGACGGCAAATAATACCGACGTTGGGCAATTCTTCGGGGCGGTCAGTAAAATCGCTCTGTGGCTCTTTCTGGTGGCTCTGCTGGTCTTAATTCTGGCTTGGCTTGGTATCGGTGTGTTTGACACAATCGGGCAAATTTTCAGCAAATAAAATTCACCTCTTTGTAATTAACTGAAAATCAGCACTAAAGAAAAACATTATTTATATAATGAGGCATAAAGTCTTTGGTGGCTGGCCAATAGGGTAAAAATGCCGTAACGTGCTGATTTTCAAAGTATATTAAAGAAACGTGGCGAAATGGCCAATTGTTAAAAATCAATGCCTTACACCGAAAATCGGCCTTTGGTGGCCGTTTAAGTGGTAGATTTTGTATAACTTTGGCGCAAATTTCAGCAACGATTAAGCAAATTTACAGATAATAATCAGCAATATGGCAAAATCAAATCTTCGCCTCGATACTCGACGGGCATTAAAAGATGGCACGTTTCCCGTCCAAATCTGTGTCGGCTACGGCACTAACCTCTATCTGGCCACGGGCATATTTCTTGCACCCGATGAATGGGATGCCACGGCCAAACGCTGTGTGGGCAAAAATGCCAAACGGGTCAATGGTGTACTGTCGGCCTTGCTCACTCAGGTATCAAACCGCATTTTGGAGTTGCGCATGATGGGGCAATACGACAAACTGACACCGGCCCAACTTCGGGAAATGCTCACCCACCTTGATTTGTCAGCACCAACCATCGGTGTGCCAACTCTGGGGGCAATGTTCCAAAAGGTCATTGATACGAAAACGGGCGGCACTCGCACACTCTTTGAACAAACATTGAACAAAGTAAATGCTTTCTGTGGGGATGCCAATGCCGTGCGTTTTGAGACGATAAACAAAACGTGGCTCACGGGCTTTTACGCTTCGATGGATAAATTGTCGGTCAATAGTCGGGCAATGCACTTACGCAATCTCCGCAACGTCATAAACTTTGCCGTGGATGATGGGATAACGCAAAACTACCCATTCCGCAATTTCCGCATACCAAAGGAAGAAACGGCCATGAGGGTGCTGCCGTTGGCAAAGTTCCGTGAACTCCTGGCCCTGCCTCTGGGCAAATCTGACTTGGAGCATCGGGATATGTTCTTACTCTCGTTTTACCTTATCGGCATTAACATGGTAGATATGGGCGGCCTTACCTCTGACAATTACGTGAATGGCCGCATTGAGTACCGACGTGCCAAAACGGGCAAACTCTATTCCATCAAAGTTGAAGATGAGGCGGCGGCAATCATTGAAAAGTACCGTGGCCAAAAACACCTCCTACGCTGCTTTGACAGATACAAAAGTTATAAAGACTATATGCAGCACCTCAATAAAGCACTCAGGCGCATGGGGCCAATTCAGACGGATGCCAACGGCAAACCTCAGTACACCGACAACCATTTGCCCATGATGCAGCCGATTGAGCCACAAATCACGTCGTATTGGGCGCGTTACTCATGGGCGACGTATGCCGCTGAATTGGATATACCAAAAGACACCATATCTGAGGCCCTTGGCCACAAATACGGCTCTGCCATTACGGGCGTTTACATCAAATTTTCCCTCGACAAAATAGATGCCGCAAACCGACGTGTCATTGACTATCTGTTGGGCAAATAAAAAACCGTGCTGGCCCTCACGGGTTGGCACGGTCTCAACAACTTTCGTCGCACTTTTACAGATATGTACAAAATCAATGTTTAGCCTTGATGTATATAAATAGGATATAAAGCAACGCGGCAATGCAGCACAATGAACCAATCCATATTAACGGCCTTTCGTACCATTGCACGGCCTTACTTATCTTTTCCTCGGTCTCTCGCTGCTTGCTCTCGTTCTTATTGATGCCGTTTGCCTGGTCGGTGTGGCTGGCTGATATGCTGTCACGCTCTGCCACTCCGTTTTTGATGGTAACGTCGGCCTTGCCCATGCCTTTAATGGATTTCACGCCCTGCATGGTCACGTTTCCTGCCGTGTCAATGCTGACCGTACCGCCACCATCCACAAACTCGATCGTGGCCGATTGCTCGACGTGCTGGGTGGCCGTGGTGGTGTCGGTGTAATTTGATACTGCGCTCATCGTGTCGGCCACGGTGTGCGTGGTGTCAATGAGGCTGGCCGTGGTGTTCTCCTTAATGACAGTCTGTTTGGCTCTGCACCCAATTAGCATGAGCGCGGCCAGAATGATGAAAATAAGCTGCTTCATACTCCCTTAAATTTGATGTCGTTTAACCGATTCAACCAACCTCTTTTGTACTTCAAATTGGTTGGTCGGCTTCTGCAAATTCTCTCGATGTAGGCCAACCGTTCTTTCCTGATGAGGTCAAACAGTTGCTTGGGGTCTTTGGCATTAACGGCGGCAATCGTCTTGGGGCCAACAATGCCGTCGGCTGTCACGCCAATTGCTCTTTGTGGGATGGTGATGCCATATTTTCCGCTGCCCCACACCCAATCAACCAATATGAGGGCGATGGATTCGTTGTTAATCTGGTCGGCTTTCCACTTATCCCAAAACATGGTCTTTAGTATTTCCAACCATTCTTTGTATTTAATGGCTTTCAGCCTCATAATGGTTGGCCGTGGGTAGCCTTTCCGACGGCAATACTCCGCGAACGTGGCCAATGTCACGCCACACATGGTTGCACCTCCCAAATCGTCGGGGTCATTGGCAAACCCTTTCGACTTGGCTTTCTCAAACAATTGCTCATTGGTCAAACCAATGCCCGTTGTGCCTGTTTCCCATTTCAGGATAAACGGCACGATGCTTTCAACTCTTGCCATGCTCTTTCGTTTTTAAGTTAATATCCGTTTTGTGGTTCTCTCTGGGCGCACTTAGGGCGCACACATCGAAAACGCTGCAATTCCAATTCAATACTTTGCTTCTCTTTCAGCAACTCAAAATAATCATCTTGCAACTTACGCAATCGGTCTGTCTGGTTGACAAACCTTTCCTCTTTCTCTTTGAGTTGGTTTTGCAAAAACTCCATGCTGTCGCGCAAAACTCCAAATTCCACACCATCGGCCTCGGCCTCTTCTTTTCGCTTGTTGGTCTTTCGGTTCAAAAGGTACTTGATGGCCTCCCATCCTCCCATTGTTCCGACAATGGTTGCAACAATCTCAATAACGCTAACTGTCTCCATGTTCCTTTGTATAAAGTTCAATTACAATATCGTTTTCGCGTTGTTCTATCAATACCACATATCTCGTTTCTAACAGATGCAGCAAACCCATATCAATCACATCAACGCGTAATGTAATCGGGTCTTTCGATTCAACTTCAATAATCGCCATCTCTTATGCGTTTTTGAGTAATGCAATTTTGTTTATACTTGTTTTTGATGGCCACAACTTCGTAATGGCCTTTTATGTAAATCCATTTGTAAATACGTGGGGCAATCATGCCCAATATCTCACGTCGCTTGCCGTACTCATCGGACTGCCTGAGCAATCCCAAATATGAGTTGATGGAGCAAACAGCGTGGTTTACTTCGTCAATGTTCCTGGCCCTGTTGAGTTTCCTGACGGCTGCAATAAAGTTGGTCAATACTCTGTTGCAACAATACGTCCGATACGGCTTTACGACTGCGCCCGTAAACTCAACGCCCTTGGTGTAATGCTGGAAATAAAATTTTTTCGGGTTGAGGTTCAACCCCAATTCCGCTAACTTAACGCGGATTTTTGGTACTGCGCTCAACAGCACCTTTTTGTCGGCGTGGATGCAATAAAAATCGTCCACATATCGCCCGTGGTACTTTATGCCCAATTCCTCGATGTACCAATCCAGAATGTTCAAAAGGAAGTTGGCAAACAACTGTGCGAACAAATTGCCGATGGCCACACCTTTGCCCTCTCCATTGGTGAAAAGGGATTTGTTGGCTGGTAGGTGTTCCCACATTTCGCGTGGGCTGTGTCTTTCACAATTCCGCTCTGGGCAATGCAGCACTACGATTTGGCAAAGGTAGCGCAAATCGTCAATGTCACTGCCCTGGTAATACTTCACGATGAACTTATCAATCATCCGTGCCAACATGGATTTGTCAATGCTCATAAAGAAACCTTGCAAATCCAATTTCATGATGTAACAGTCGGTGGTGTAATTGTTGCTGGCTTCCTTAATATCGGCCTCCAGCATCTTCACACCATACAACTGCCCTTTGCCTTTTCTGCAATTGAATGTCCGTGGACTAAACACCAACTCAAACAACGGCTCTAAACGCAAACCGATGTAATGATGCACAATCCTATCTTCAAATGAGGCGGCAAACACTTCACGATACCTTGGGCGCGTTACGACAAAACAGATAGATTTGCCCGGCTGGTATGTTCGCGTGTTGATACGGTCACGCAAAGCAATTAGGTTGCTTTCGTAATTCATTTCATACACGATCGCGCTTGCCGTTCTCCGCTTCCTGCGGCGGCAATCGTAATACGCTTCTAACATTCCATCCGTTGTTACCATATCTTTATACTTTTTAAGCAATGTCCGTAAATAGTGCTGAGACGGGGCGCACTCGATTCGTGTTCGTGGCCTTAGTGTTGTTGTTCATGTTGCCGTTGTTGAGGTTCAGATTCCATGCGTTGGTCGCGCTGTACTCGGTGGCTCGCCAATCTGTGCCGTATTGTCTTGTTCTTAACCGTGAATGACGGTACACGGCCCATTTATTACGGATTGCACACTCGGTTTGTCTTAACTCTCCGATTCCGGCATTTGCTCAACTCCCTTTTTGGCGGTCATTGAGTTTTTCCATGCTGTACTCTGTTTGCCTATCGCGTCCATTAGTTCAATGATATGTGCGTGCCGCCCCATACCTTTAATCCATTGCCTTTCTCCTGCAATACGCATTAGGGTTTTCAATGTTTCAAATTTGGTCTGAAACACGATGAGGTGGTGCAATCTGTTGGGCTTATCCATGTAAGCTGCCGCAATGTCCTCGATGAGGCCGATGCCCAAATCCTGCATCTTTGCACCCACACTGAATTTATAGGCGCGTGGGAAATTCGGCATAATATCCAATATCTCATCCAGCAATGCCCGTGCGTCCAGATAGATGCGCGTGTTCGATACCAATTTCAATTGATTACCCATTTGCTTTCTTGCTTTTGTTTAATGCACCCGTCTTGCGACGGGTGCAAAGGTTAAAGATTAAAGTTTGAAGATTAAGAAATAAATGCTGAGACGGGGCGCACTCGAA
>OCTW011192554.1_pt1 | contig 11721 bp, 13 predicted proteins | sample 1539671 | NCBI WGS metagenome assembly OCTW01 (sample SAMN02144230, study PRJEB22623) | gut metagenome | biome: sheep rumen | host: Ovis aries | place: New Zealand | reverse complement strand
GTTATTAATTTCCCGATGGTATTCATTAAATCGAATCTGACCAAACCCGTACAGAAAGAGATGTATCGTGACTTGGCTGCTTTATTAGGTGCAACGATTATTCAGCCGCCTGATGTAAAAGAAGTAACTGGTTGGTTAAATGAAGTTGCTAAAGAAGCATCTAAGGCTAGAGCAGAAAAACGTCAGATGAGTGACGAATATCCGGATAAGATCCGTGAATTCATTAAGACTCATCTGGGTGGATGTGAAGAATCTATCCTGGGTGATAGAGCTTCTTCCTTTAAAGGATTCACTAATAAAAACCTTGGGTTATTTGAAAAAGCATATCATGATGCAGAAGTTAAACTTCGTGAAGCAGAAGAAAATGCGATTAAGCTGGACACCGTTGATAATAAGGTCTACGATGCAAAGACTAGATTCAGTAAGATCAACTGTAAGTCTGCTACCATTATGGTTGGTGGGGCAAATCGGTTAGAGATCGAAATGAACTATGATGCCGTGGATGATGCGGTTAAAGCTTGTGCATCAGCCGTTAAATATGGTTATAATATTGGCTGTAACATGGCTATCATCTCTGCTGTTAAGCAGTACCTCGATGAGCACAAAGATGTTGACCCTGTTGAACGTATGATTCTGGAAGGTATCTTTAATGCATTCCGCAATGTATATCGTACCATCCTGACCAATGGTTATGATGATGCCAAAGCTAATATCATTCTTGATACATGCATCGATCAGAACATCTGCTATGATATGAACAACGATGACTATGACAATGCTATGAAAGTTATTAACTCTTGCCGTACCGATATTGAAATCCTGCGTGGTGCAATTGCAATGGTTGGTATCGTGCTGACCTGTAACCAGTATATCAGTACAACCTTGAACCATTAATATGAGGTGATATATATGGATGATAGATTATGGAGATCTAGCTTTACTATACACACATGTTATAAAACCAAGATCTATATTAAGATGCTAGACGGTTCCGTTATTGTAGACTATACCGATATTTGTGACGTCAAAGAAGCATTAGCTATAGTTGCTTCAAAGCATAATATAGACGCTAACAAAATCGAAGGTGTATGGTTTGAGATGGAACGGATTAAACCTATCAAAATCTATGGTGAAGAGCCCGATTTTGTTAAGGAATATAAGAAACAAGTAGGTGAAAGCAATGGAGAAAGTTAATAACAACGGACTGAAAAAAGAACTTCGTGGATTCGAATACGTACAGCGGTACATTGATGAAACGAATGGTGCTGAACCGATACCTCTTCCCGTACGTAAAACTGCGAATTCTGCTGGATATGACTTTACATCACCCAAGAAATACTACATCTATCCGCATGAATTTGTAAGTATCAAATTGGGCATTAAAGCCTATATGCAATCTGACGAATATCTTGCACTTTATGTGCGATCCAGCCTGGGAATTAAGAAAGGATTAGTCCTGATGAATACGGTTGGAATCATCGATTCTGATTATTACAATAATCCGGACAATGAGGGCGAAATTATTGCTTGTATCCATAATACAGGTGAAGACCCTGTTCTGATTAAACCAGGTGAACGGATTGTGCAAGGCATCTTCTGTAAGTATCTGACAGCAGATAAAGATACTGCGTCAAACAAGCGTGAAGGTGGAATCGGCTCCACTGATACGAAATAATTTTGTGCATCACATAAGATTAGGTATGCTTCGTCATACCTAATCTTTTACCGTAAGGGGGCTTATTATTTATGGCATACCCTGTATTATTTAGGTTCCTTGAAAACCCATCATATCTTGACCATAAACAGTTAGGTCTTTTCTGGATGAAGAAAATGAACTATCGGGCTCGATGGGAAGAATATAGGCGTACCTATAACACATTTAAGACACGGTACTTTATAGAAGATGAAAATTCATACTATGTGCATATGTTAATACCCTCTAACAATCGGGGAAATACATATGACGTGGTTATTCATTTCTTTACTAAGTCAAGCATTCATGCTACTGACTATTCATTACGGAATTACGATATTGAGATATTCTCAAATAACCCTGTATTTGCATTTCAGTTTGGATATGCCAATCATAAAGCAGGTATAGTAATTCCATTTTTAGCTCATAAGCTAAGTGATATTGTACTTAAGACACCAGCTAAAAAGAATAATCCGTCCAATGCGATTGGATATGATCATTCTTTCTATATTGCTGGTATGGCTCTGATGGATTCTGCCAGATTATTGAATAAGGCATATATCAAAGAAGTTGCATCTCCCTTTGATATGAAGGAATTAATCAAAGAAGTCCGTTCATTGGAAGATATCATGGCCGAATACCAGGATAATAAAGATAAGGACGCAAATAAGAAAGCCTTTAACAAGGATAAGTCCCTTCTGGATAGAGCTGGTGAATTCATTGAAGATGCTAAAAGTAAAGTAGGTGAACTCGTAGACCGAACCTTCCGTTCAGGAAGTGGTAGTAACGTGGTAAAGCCTAGTAAATCAGTTGGAGGCAAACCTGCGATTAAGCAGGCAACTAGGAAGTCCGCAACGAGATCTATCACTACATCGGCTACAAAAGCAGTGAAACGCAAAAAACCCAAACGCAAAATATAAATACATATTATAGCCTTGCGTCAATACACCTTATAAAAGCGAAAGGGGAAAACTATTATGCCTAGAGGATCAGCTGTTAAAAAATCACCAAAACCTGAAATCGAAATACTCCCTGTACCTGAAGGAGTAGTTGCAGTCGATGAGTGGGGAGCTGTATACGACAAAGTGCCAAATGACGCTGGTGAAGTCGTATCTGTATTGAATCATTGGGAAATACCTGAAGAAGACCAGGTACTGAAGGCTTATGAAAAATCGATCGTCATCAACTTTGAGAAGTACTTCCACTTAAATACGGATAAGCTGGATAAGTTCTATATGCAGTATAAGGATAGCTATATCTCGAAGCTTAATCTGATCACGCACTACATCAATTACTTTATTAAGTACTACGATGATGATGACGAATTACTTGGTAACTACCTGCGTCTCAAATATTGGGTGGACGTGAATTATGATGAACCCAGACCGAGAGAAGACTTTATCAACCTGATCTATACATCCTTGATTACGGAAACCATCTATGAGAAAATCAAACGGATGGTAGAGGATAATTATCGTATAGACCTGGCGCAGACGAATAAGGACAATATTAAGTTCTCCGAGTCTCTGGAATTTACAAACGCCCATGCAAAGTTATTATTGATGATTTCCATAGCAATCAAAATCATCATTCCGATAGCCTTACACTACATTACACTGTATAAAGACAAGAAAGAGATCCACAATCTTTCGATGTATTACAAACCGATGTTTGATATCATCGAGGATAAGGAACATGTCAACTTATACGGTAAGCTGTTTAATTCCATCCATGTAAAGGTTAATCTGTCCGAGACGAAAAATGGGTTAATCTGGGACAAGTATGAGATGGAACAGCAAGATGCTGCTAGCTATGCGAAAGAGTTACTGGATAAGAATATCATCGTGGATAATATTTTCAAGTACCTCTTTATCAAGAATATCATCGCATTCAACTCTGTTATCATTGAGACCCAGCTGGATTTCTTCGTAATTAAGAATCTGGGGATTAACCTGCGGGAAATCTCAACAGAGAAAGACAGCGAAGGTCTGTCCTCATTAGATAAGTTAGAGATGAATACAACAAAGATTGATGAGTCGTTGATCGTTATCTCGAAGATTAACATCAAGCAGACCATCAAGCGTATCAAGAAAGAGATGATGATCCAGATCACCAAAGAAGAGTTAGCTTGGTATAGTCGGTATCTGACGATTACACCGATTGGTCGTGATTTACTCTTCTACTTCTATGCGAAGTACTTTAATGGGTATCGGGATCTTAAATCGATTACCAAGAAACAGTATATCCAGCTGATGATCTTAATGAAGAAAGCATTAGAATTGAATGGGGATATATGGATTCCTCAGATTCTGTCAGCGGATATCGAAGGGCGTATTAATGCCCGTACCATTCACAATACGAAGATGATCGATAAGGTCGAATCATCCGAAGCATATCAGCGTATGTTGAATGATAAGTATGCTGCCTTGAAAGGTATGAATAAGCAGAACATCATTATCAACTTATTATCGACCTTACTGAATACACAGTTCTTGTATTGTGACTATGATACCCAAGATATGAATGGTACCATCATAGAACCTGACTTTGATCAGCTGTGCCAAGAGTTCCTGGATTTCATAAATCTGGTTTAGAATATATATTATACACATAGAGTACAATTCGTACTCTATGTGTATTTTCATAAAAATGAGGTGTTATCATGGCAGATGACATAAAACTGGTATTTGATGCCTTAGCAAATACCCCGTTAGGAAAACGGTTTGATACATATAAGGTATCAGTTCGGTGTCCGATTTGTGGTGAAGGGGGTAAGAAACATGATCACTCCCATTGTTACGTTGGGTTGATTAATAATAAACCGCCCGTCGTATATCACTGCTTTATCGGTGAATGCTCTGGTGTAGTTACACCGAATTTCTTACGAGACTTGAATATCTTTGATATGGAACTAGAGACCATACTCAATGTATTTAATCGGTCTTATTCCCATATGGATTCAGTATCTCGTAAGATTTATATGGTGAATAAGAAGAAGAAAGAGATCAAGGTTCCTAATTTGGTAGAAGATGAGTATAAGTTGAACTATATGAAAGCTCGATTAGGAATCAACTTCTCCTATGAGAACCTGAAGTCATTGAAAGTGATCTTCTCATTAAAAGACTTCTTAGAGGCTAATGGGCTAAAGCCGAATAAGAAGTACAAGGGATTCAATAAGGTCATTAACAATGACTATGTTGGTTTTCTAAGTACCCAGAATGACTGGATCGTATTTCGGAATACCAAAGCGAATAATAACTTACGGTATGTAAAGTATGACTTATTCGACACATTAGACACATCGAACATCATATACACAGTACCAGGCACACAAGCTGATATGTTTGCCGATGAGGTAAATTTGAACATCGCGGAAGGCACTTTTGACGCACTTGGCGTATTTTGTAACGTTAAAAAGTTCGATCGTTCCAATAATATATATGCCGCTTGTTGTGGGTCTGGATACCTAAATGCAATCAAGTATTTCATAAAACTTGGGTTCATTGGTAACCTAAAGGTACATATCTATTCCGATGCGGATCGGGATTTGAAGTTCTATAAGAATATACACTTATATGACCAGATAGAACCTTGGGTGAAATCGATCGATATCTACTATAATGAGCTAGGTAAGGATTATGGAGTACCGGGTAAGAAAATCAGTGTAACACGAGCATTGCGAGGATAAGGCTTAACATAGCCTTATCCTCTATATATCGTAAACTTACCTTTTTTGCATATATATTATTATGGTGGATAGGAACAACAGTCACCTGTCTAAATAATATAAAAACTAGGAGGAAATTAAAATGACTGAAAAAGAGAGAAAGATGATTTTAGAAGCATTGGATGAATCGATTGAACAGAACGCGTACGCTCATCTGGCGGTGGATGAATATGCCATGTTGGGATTGGGTCGGTATATCAAGGAAGCCGGCCTGAAAAAGATTGACAAAGAGGATGTAGTAGATTTCCTGCTGTGCATCGTGTTGAACTTTCAGAAAGATATTTATGGGTTGGATGCTGATGGTGAAGCCCGCAAAGAACTCACCAAACGGTTTAAGAAGAAAATTGACCGCACCGTTTACGATACCACCCGCACCATCATGGTGTGTGAACGGGTCATGGAAGGTTATAAGAAGCCGAAGAAGAAAAGCGCTTAACCGTCCATACCACGGAAAAAAGAAGACCGCCATTACGGCCGGTCTTCTTTTTTATATGAATTAGCATTTGAGCTAAATAAAGGGCTAAAAAGTACAAGGCTTATGGCTCAAATATGGAAGGAGCCAATTCCTCCTAAGTTTTTATACCTCATATCATATGAGTCATAAAACCTTGTATAGGGACAATGTTTGTGTTACACATCCTTCAATATTATGTAAGCACCATAATAATTTTTTATAGTAAACTCACAGATTTCAAATATATATTATTATAGTGAATAAGAAAAATCTTAGGAGGTATTCAATATGTTTATATTAATTCCTGCATTAATGATCATTGGTTGGCGTGTTTTCAGATTCGTACAATCGGACTATAAGACACGCAGAGGCTGGTTCTATTGAGTCAGCAAAAAGTAAGGGGTGTGATATAGCGCCCCTTTATTTTTTGCATTAATCTTTGAGTCTAAGGATGACCTTCTTCTTGGTCTCTTTAGCAATATAGGTATTTTCATAAAGGTCATCCATGATATCAACAGAACCTGCAGCACAAATAAGTTTTGCTAACATGGTGCATCCGCCGGTTCCGATTGCTGCCACTGCAGGGACACATGCAGGACCAGCAACTATTCCAGAGATACCACCTGTTGATGGTGCTGTTAATAAGGCAATAGCAGCCACTGCAAAGCAAGCAGCTACAATACCCCATACAACGCTTCCTTTACCTTTAATCTCAACGACTTGGTCTTTCAAGTTACCATGAATTTCGATCTCATCGATGTCACCATCTTCGAGTTGTTCCATGGCTTCTGCTAAGTCTTCTTCATTATCTACTTTCGCTCGCTTCATATAATGTATTTCCTCCTTATATAAAGTTAATTACCTTGATGTGAATTTGTCTATAGTCAAGTATTCGTAAACTTGTAAAAGTAAAGTATATATCATTATATTGAATACAGAATGTAGTGATTAACATCTGATTCAATATAATGATATGATGAAAGGAGTTGAAAAATATGAAGCAATTGTTGTTACAACAATTGGAACGCGACGCGCGTGGTTACTACTATGCGCTAGTGAATGGTACTCGTTTAGACGTATACCGGCGCCGCGTTGAATACGCGATTTCCGAACTATTGAAAATCGGCGTATCACGAGATGTTATCAACGACATCTTATCCGACGTCGCTTTATCAATATGTTAAGGAGGACATTACATGTTAGTTCCTGCAATATTATATAAGAAACAGATTGAGGACGTAATAAGACAAAGAATGTACGATGATAGTATGTTCTACTATACAGGTTCTATCAATCTGGATACTTGTAATATATCTATTCGTGAACCTGGTAATACACATGATGTGTTCCAGTATGCAATAGTAGATTCTGATAAGAACCTTGTTGGGTTTCTCTCGTATTATATCGATTGGTACAATATGTCGATAAGTCGATTCAAACTGATGAATCTTACAGATAAGCCTAATTATCTCGTCATTGCAGACACACTGGGTGAATTAGGTCGGGTGCTTGTGAGGTACAACATCCACCGAATGGAATGGCAGATGGTTAGCGGTAATCCTATCCAGCCTGCATATGATAAGTTCTGCGAAAAGCACAATGGACGAAAGCTCATACTAAAAGATGCTTTTAGAGACCGACATGGCAAGTTCCATGATAGGTATATCTATGAGATACTGTTCTAATGACGGTATAAAAGGAACATGGAATACGTCCCATGCTCCTTTTTTGTGTATAGATTAGTCAACGTTGGCCATAGCTTTAGCATTTTTGGTTGCTTTAGCAATAACGCCACTCTTGGTATCTTTTTTGCCTTTGCCCAGACGAGCAACAGCCAGTTTAGCACGTTTCATGCCTTCAGCCTGATACTTCTTCATGAGGAAGGCTTCCAGGCCCCGTTCCATCTTCCATACAGTCAATAATTTCTTAAATTTCGGATCTTTCTTTTCACGAGCAATCGTGAATACGGCAGTCTTGAACGCACGGCTCAATTTAGCCTTTTTATCCAGGCGTACAATCGTTTTTTCGGTAACAACGCCCAATCCTTTCAGTTCTTCACAAACGTCTGCGGATTCAGTCAGTTCAGCGAGTTCGCTGTTAGACAGAACATCGCACAGTACAGCTTCAGTGATTAACTGTTCGTCCTGCTGAGTCATTCCAAAGATGTCTTTGGAAGTAATCGTTTCAAACATCATAGTGTATCGACACCTAACCTTTCTAGAAAAGTTGAATCAATGAATGATTCTAAGCCTTATGTACACAAGCTTGATTTAACATGTTGTTGGACGTCATATGCTTTAAATAGGTCGCATAAATCAACTTGTATTTTCAAATATATATAATTATAATAGTGAGGTAGAATAATCAAGCTGATATTTAATATAAAATAGTTCTTATATTGAAAAATTCACTTGATTGTTCTACCTATATAATCTAGATAATGTCAAGTAATGGATTCTTTACACGTATGCCCTCCATTGCTTACAAAAAATTTATTCCAAAAAGGAGTGATCATTATGTCTAAAAAAATGGGATACGTGAACTTAATTGATTTTCATAATTTGTATACTCGGTTAGGTATACACAAAGATGCAGGTTTGGCACTCTTCGAGAAGAAGACCAAAGTAAATGCAGTAACAACTTGCATTCCGACGACTGGCAAGAATGTATGCCTGTCTATCAACAAAATTCGGAAAATGTGCTGCAATCCGGTCGAAGACACGAAAGATTTGACCAATGTCACATTCGAATTACTGTTTAAGCACACTTTACTCTTTAGAAACACCAAAGCGAAGATGTCTTATCTTACCGCGCATAGTGAGCTTACAGCTCAACAAGTATTGGATATGATTCTTAACTGGCCTGACTTCTTAATCTATTGCCGGAATCATAAGATCATTGTAAATATATACAATGAACCCGGATATGCGTTCTTCTCAGCAACCGGTAATACACTGATCGTGATTCATAAAAAATCTGAAGACATAGCTTACATGCCTGAAGAGATCATCCGGTTTCACGATGTTAAAACCGATCATATGAGCAAGTACATATTTTCTGCTGGTGTCAGAGAAATAGCGGATCCGACAACTATAGCGAGAACCAGTTATATCAAGATTCCAATTCCAGAACGGGCTAACTCGATTAACCCGATCATAACGGTTCCTGTTGAAGAACCTACTAGCGGTATTTACGCTTGTGCTTAAAAATCGTAAAGTGTGCAAATATAAAGATATATTATATCGTTGCAGTACAAATAGTATTGTATTACCAGTTGGGTTCATCGGCGCCGGTGAACGAATGAAAGTTTAAAGGAGGAAAAGTGTATGTTAAAAATCCTGAGTGATGCTTTCGATACGGTAGCAGAAACCGTAGACAAATTATTTGATTCCAAATTAGAAGCCCTGGGTGCAGGCGCAGCCATTGGCGCAATCGCGACCGCAGCAGCTGATGTATTTGCTGGAGATGACGGGGATAGTAAGAAAAAGAAGAAAAAGAAAAATAAGAAAAAGAAAGCTAAAGCCAAAATTAAGAAAGGCGAATAATCCGTAGACCGATAACGATGAAACCCAGGCAGGCGCAACCTGGGTTTCTTTTTTGGTATTTCAACTGATAATTCAAGCATATATTATACTTCCGTATTTATAGATTCACAATTTAGTATATCTCGCTTTTATATAAGTGGGATATGGAAAGGGAGGTATATAATATGCAAGATGAAGATTTTAAAGTGACACGAACGAAAGATGAATGCCTCGGAGAGATCAACTATGAGGAATTCTGTAACTTCCTCGATTCTCAAATTTTCCTTGTGCATGATATGCTTTTAGCCGATTTGGAAAATTACGAGATGTACTTTAAGAAGTTCTATGATTATATGAAACAGGGCTTCGAACGAGAAGAAGTGCGCAAACACCCAATTCGGTTTAAATTCACGGATAACCCGAAAGAACCAGTACGTGAAATGGAAATTCGCCATATGATCGTAAACATGATTCACTGGCGTCCGTTTATTGTAATGGGTAAAGTAGAGGATATTGGACCTCGACATATTATGGATTGTCGCAATTTTACACAGTCCTATCGTGATGATTGGATCAATACGTTTATCATTGATCCGTATCGTAAAGAGTTCTCTAATGCGCAAATGAATATCATTTGTGAGAAAATCATCTCTGACTCTGTTACTATATCCAATGACTTTAACCCGATTATGGCTATGAGCATGAATATGGAAAGCTTTATCAAGATAGCCAAAGAAAATCATCGGGTCAATGAAATATTCCGTACCAGTATCCCTAAAGGGTTACAGCCGAAAGAGATTGAAAAGATCCAGCATGACCGTATGGAAGAGCTGATCAGTATCTTAAAGAATGAACCTAATATGTGCCTGTATCCAATGCTACATGCCGGTGCCGGTATTAAAGATAAACAGCTCTCTGAATTTGCAATTATTGGCGGGTTAAAGCCTGATATTAATGGTAATACCCTGCCCGAACCTATCGATTCCAACTTCTTAATTGGCGGGTTAAATAATGTAACCAACTACTACATCGATGCACAGGCTGGCCGTAAGTCCATTATTCTGAATAAGAGTTCAATGGGTACAAGTGGGCATTTCTCTACAATGTGTATGATGGTAACATCTACTGTGAATTTATCAAGAAGCTTCTGTGATGATATTGCACATCATCGACATAATCGGAACCATGGATGTAATACCAAACGTCCAATCCAGTATCATGTCGTCAGTGCTAAGAGCTTAAAGAAGATCAATCGCAGATACTATTATCTGGATGAATCAATGAGTGCATTACGTTGTGTAGATGCTAAACACGATAAATGGCTGATTGGTCATACCATTTATCTGAGATCCCCGATGACATGTACCTGTGAAGATGGGATTTGTCCTATCTGCTATGGAGATTTAGCATATACCAATGCAGAGAAAGAATTCACGATTGGTTGCTTTGCAGCTGCTAAACTGAATAATACCTTATCACAGAATATCTTATCTACGAAGCACTTATTAACTACTAACTCAGAAGAAATTCGGTTCTGTGACCGGTTCTATGATTTCTTTAGTTTAGACGGGTATAAGTTCAAGGTAGATATTGATAGTAATGAAAACTTCTCTGACTGGTACGTTCGGATTCTGAATGATGATATTTATGAATTCAACGCTAAAGAAGAGGGTGACTTCAATTATTTCATTGAGCGCTTCTTTATGTATAATAAGAAGACCAAAGAGATGATTGAAATCAAAGAGCTGAATAAGACCCAGACCATGTATTTATACGAGGACGTACTTAACATGTTTAAGAAGTCTAAAGATAAAGACTTTGATGGGATCGAGATTCAGTTAAACGATATTGCGGATGATGAAACCTATCTGGCAATTATCGTAATCGAGAATAACGAATTAACCAAGCCGTTGAAGAATATTATGCGACTCTTAAATCGGAAAGACCACTACAACTGCGAGAATGTCGATGACATGTTAAACAAGATGAGTGACTTGCTGATTGAGTGTGGGCATAAGCTTGACTTAGTACATGCGGAATGTATCATGCGTACCATCATTAAAGACTCTCACAATGTACTGATTCAACCACACTTTGATGATGAGACTCGGTTAGATGACTATCAGATTCTAACCATCAGTTCTGCCCTGCTGAATAATCCAAGCTTGACCGTATCCTTAAGCTTCCAGGATTTAGGGAAACAGGTGACAAATCCGAACACCAATATCAAGTGTGAGAAATCAGCATACGACGATTTGTTTAGTGAATCTTTACCGAAGTACCGACATTAATTCGTAAAGTCATAGTGTATAAAAATATATTA
>OCTW011592922.1_pt1 | contig 11722 bp, 9 predicted proteins | sample 1539671 | NCBI WGS metagenome assembly OCTW01 (sample SAMN02144230, study PRJEB22623) | gut metagenome | biome: sheep rumen | host: Ovis aries | place: New Zealand | reverse complement strand
TTCTAAAATCCGTTCTGATGCAGATTATCATCCGCAAAAACAAACAATACTTTCTTTGATTATTGCATTACATCTTAATTTGGTGGAAGCAGAAGACTTGTTATCAAGAGCGGGCTTCGCTTTTTCACCAGTAGACACCATAGATACTATTTATCAATTCTGCATTGAAAATAATATCTATGATTTTAGAATAATTGATGAATTAGTTTACGAGCAGACTGAATTATCTAATCCTTATACAACTGAAACTTCTTACTGATGCTATGAGCAACATCGTCTTGAAGCGGCTTAAACCAGATTCCGACAGTGCAGCGGCCTTCGCCATTTTCGTCCACCCATTCAGGAGTTAGTTCTGTAAGGCAGGCATCGTTTATCATTCCAAAATCCTGATTTTCAACCAACCCAAGATTCAGAGCCATTTCACGAGCTTGCAGCAATTTATTTAGATTTTTTGCTTCACAAATTGTTTTTGTAATGCGTCCGTTCAAATAGTCGTCATAGATTTCCCGGTCTAAGTCAAAAGATGCATGAACACGCCCATTTTCTTCTTTAAGATTTCTTTTGATAAGCCAGAGCCAGTAACCTTCCGCACAATGAGCAACCATCGCCCCAAGTTTTCCTGCAGAAAGATGTAAATCTTTTCTGATGATAAATAATCTTCGCATTCCCATAAATCTGTTTTCCTTTTCAACTGGTGACAAATTGTGACCGGTTCATATTTCAAGCTCTTCTCGAATCTCTTTCATTGTCTTTTCAAAATCCTGAACTCGCCCTTCTTCAATATCTGCCAGTCCTTCAAGCAATTGATTAACTAGAGTTCTATAAGTTCCATATTCAGGAGTATTTTCACGCACCTGCAAATCAGAAAAATCAATCTGCTTCAGGACATACAAATCCTCAACATGGCATTTATAAAGTTTAGACAAAATATCAAAGTTTTCGATGCAAGGAATATTCTTACACTTTTCATTTTCCCAGGCATAGATTGCTACCGGCGTATACAAGTTCGTCAAGGCACGCTTCGCTTAAAGCCTTGACAAACTTGTTTGCCAGCTTCCGCTGTCATCAAAACCAAAAATTTCCTGCAACTGCTTTACGCTATATCCATTTTTATTTCGCAGTTCTTTTAGGAGTCTTGAAGTTGCCGGTATATCAACGACAGTCCGTTTTGCTGGTTGAATTGAATATGAATATTCCATACGCACATTATAAAAGGAATCCGCAGAAATAAATAGTAAACTGTTAGTTTAAAATTAGAAGCCTACTGTCGGGTTTTAGCCCGATAGTCTCAGCATTTTAAGCAAACATTTTAAGCAAAAAATATAGTTTTCTGAAATTTACTGAAATTTTTGAGTTGAACAATATGTAAAACGGTGCAAAATTGTTCATATTGTGACATGCTGAAACATGTGAAAAGGTTTTGAGAGCTTTTCCAAGCCCCTCAGACTATGACGAAAAAATGTTATAGATGTTCTCGAAAAGCAAGTGAAATTTCAAACTATCTTGGAATAGCGGATTCTACATATTTTAGAACAAAAATACTTGATCCTCTTGTAAATACTGGATATCTAACTATAGATAAACATGGAAATGCAAAGGTATACAAGACAAATATTACGAAGGTAAGACTTTAGTCTCTATTAATTCAGAATAATCCTCTTTTGCAATTCCGAATTCTCTTTCCCCAAACAGCACCAGCGTAAGCTCCTCAAACTCCTCAGCATGTACTTTCATCGTCTCAACCGCAACCCTAATAGCCTCTTTCGGCGAATGTTCATAATAAATCGGCCCTACAGAGTGAATCACGAATCTGGACGGTAAATTATATCCTTTTGTGATTTTAGCTTCGCCAGTTCTGCAGCCACCAAGAGTACGGCATTCAGCGAGCAGTTCAGGACCAGCGGCATAATGAATTGCACCGTCAACACCGCCGCCACCGAGAAGCGAAGAATTAGCAGCATTTACAATTTGCTATCGATAAAAAAGAAAAGAATAATAAACTTGTAATTTTTTTGTGTCATTTCCCGGGGCTGTTTTTTGATGGAGCTGCTTCTTGATTTATAGAGAACTCGTATGTTAAAATTACAGAATATGAGTAAGGTTGTAGTAATCGGGGCCGGCATTTCTGGTCTTTCTGCTGGAATTTATGCGGCGCGATCAGGTTTTGATGTAACAATTCTTGAACAGCACAATATTGCGGGAGGCCTTTCTACCAGCTGGAGCCGAAAAGGCTATTATTTTGAAGGTGGAATGCACTGGCTTACCGGCTCAAGTCCAAAAATGCCTTTAAATAAAATCTGGCATGAAACAGGTGCTCTACAGGAAAACAATCCTATTGAAAATCGGGATCCTCTGTATAATCTGATAGATGACAAGGGCAAGGTTTTGAGCCTTTACCGCTATCTGCCTCAGATGGAACAGGCTTTAATTGATTATGCGCCGGAAGATAAGGCCAGAATCAAAAAGATGTGCCGGGCAATCAAAGCTTTTACAAACTTCCATATGCCGGTTTTAGATATTCGTGGCTGTCAGTGTCGTACTCCGGTAAAAATCAATCCTATGGAATTTATCAAGATGCTGCCGGCAATTATCCGGGTACCGGGTCTCATAAATACAAGCTATATGGAATATATTTCAAAATTCCGTAATGAAAATCTGCGCCATCTTTTGAGTAGTGTAATCGGCTATCGATACAACGCTCTGTCCTTTATTTATACTCTTGGTTCTTTTGCGAGCGGTGATTGCGGTTATCCGGCCGGTGGTTCCATCCGTATGGCAAATAATATGCTTGAGACCTTTAAGAGTCTTGGTGGAAAAATCCTCTTCCGAACAAAGGCAGAAAATATTCATATAGATGATTATGAAGTCCGCGGGGTTGTAATAAGCGGAAAAGGAGCCGAAGAAGCAGGTGAAAAAATTAGTGGCAGTGAACTTCACGAAATAGAAGCAGATGCCGTTATTGTCAGTCAGGATGCGCGTGCTGCGGTAGACAATCTTTTTGATACTATGGTTGATGAGCCCTGGGTAAATACAATGCGTCATGAAGCCGTTACCGAGCAGAATATTTTCATTGGACTTGGAGTTAAGGCTGATTTGTCGCGCCTGCCATACTGTTGTGTCTTCCCTTTTCCAGAAGATAAGCCTTTTGAATATGCGGGCTGCAAATGGAGTGAGCTTCGTATTTACAATTATGCGGCTTATAAAGAGCATGCTCCTGAAGGCTGCACAACTCTTACCTGCCTTTTAATTGGCGAAAGCTACGGCTTCTGGAAGGCTGCAAAGGCCGACGGAACTTATAAAGATAAAAAGAAAGAACTGGGTGAGCTTTTTGTAAATCGCCTGGCAGAGTTTATTCCAGAAGTTGGGTCAGCTCTTGAGGTGATTGATGTGGCTACGCCTTGTACCTACGAGCGCTACACCGGTTCCTACGAAGGCAGCTGGATGAGTGTATGGCAGAAGGGCGGCAAGCAAAGAAATTATCCTCAGAGTCTGGATAGTGTGTTCGGTGTTTACTTTGCCGGCCAGCGAGTCCAGATGCCGGGTGGCTTACCGATTGCCGTCTACACCGGTCGCCAGGCGGTTCAATGCCTCTGCCGCGACTTCGGCGAGACATTTGTGTGACCCGTGATCCCGAAAAAAGATCGTCACCCCGAACCCTTCGCAGCATAGCTGCTCGGAGACTCGCTCAAAATGCTCCACCGGAGCATTTTGCCGGCTTTCAGCCGTCGCTCCCTATGTTTCGGGGTCTCTTTTTCTTGCTAATCCATAAAAGTATGTTAAAATAACATTATGGTTAAAAGTTTTTTCGTAGAGAGTTTGGAAAAAAAACTATAACCCAATAAAAGGAGTGATTTTTATGGGAAAAAAGAGTAGCTTACCTCTTATCTATTTAGTTGGTATGGCATTAGTTGCTATTGGATTCTTCTGTCCAATGTTTAAAGGACTTTTCGGTTCTTCTGCAAATGGATTTGATTTTATCAGAAATGCAAAAGAGGGCGGATTTGTTGCAATCGGTTCTATTTTGATTATTGCCGGAGCAATCGCAGGTATTGTTGCCTGCTTTGTTCCACAGCTTAAAGGTCTTAAATTGATTTTTGCACTTTGTGTTCTTGCCGGTGCAATTATTCTTATAATCGGTTTCCTCACAAGCGGAGGAATTTACAAGGCAATCGGTAAACAGCTTCTTAAGAGAGCAATGGTCGGCTTCTACCTGGTAGTAGTTGGTATTGTTGCAGGTGTTGCTGGTGCTGTTATGAATAAGTAATGGCTAAAATCGAAGAACCGTTAAAAAATGGGCTGCGGTAGCGGGCCATTTTAGGTTCATCGAAAAAATGCCACAGAGGCAAGCTATGCTTGCCGACTGTATTAAAGTTTCACGATTAATGCGCCGGATTTTTCGTCCTTCGGAAGAGAATCCGGCCTTTTTGTTTTAACGCTGATCAGGTCGCCGGATTGCGGGCGGAAAGGCGGCTTTGGAAGGCGTGTGTTGTTTTCGTCCGGCAGGGTGACGAGTACAAGACCGTGCTGGCTGCAGCCGTAGTAGCCGCACATATAGTTTGGCAGGCGCAGCTTGTCGGATGTGATGCGGATGCAGGTTGTGTCGGTGGTAGAGTAGCTTGATGACAATCGTCCGGTGGTTGAGTAGCCCGAAGGGCGTATCGAAACCACCTCAGTTTCCGGCTCACAATGAGGTTTCGATACACCCGCTCCGCGGGCACTCAACCACCGTGTATTTTCCACCGCCATAAAACTCAGCGTAGCCCTTTCCTTTGGCAGTTTTGCGGCTACCGAGAGTTTTTGCAGACGTGCCGGAGCATCTTCTGTAGAAAAAGCAAAGTTACACCACTTATTCTTACTTCCCGTATAGGCCTTAAAGCCGCTCATAGGGCATTCACCGGCATGAGGGCAGGGAGCGGCTATTGTGCGGCCGTCTTTTATGTAGCGGGTTCGCAGCAGGCTGAGTGTGCGGGCTGCCTTTGGAACACCCGGCTCTACAAGGATTATGCCGGCGTCTTTTTCTGTATAACGGGTCAGCTGCTCGTAATATTTTTTAGTCTGGAATTCAGGCGGCATGTCGCTGGCCTGGTCTAATTCATTAAACATATTTGCGCAGGTAAGGAAGCCTGCTTTTTCTCTGATTGGAGTGCCGAAAGGCCCCTTTACGCGGATAATTTTCCAGGGCTCAATTGCCGGGGCTTCGGCTTTTGCTTTTGCGGCAATAGAAAGAAAGATATCTTCGCCCAGGGCCATTGAGTTGGCGGAAACATCCAGACAATACCAGGTAAGATGTATTTTTCGCAGCTCCGGGCGTGCCAGCCAGAGGGCAGTTACCACTGTGAGAGGCCCGCTTCCCAGGTCCAGACAGGTGGTGTCACCTGCCGGAAAAACCGAATCCGGCAAATTGGCAAAAAGCCTTGTTAAGCGCACAAGATTCCACCAGGTATAGTAGCGCACATAAGAGCTCAGCTGGATATTATCGTTCATGTACCCTAAGCGGCGGCTGGCCCGGTCATCGGTCAGCTGATGAGAAAGGTCACGTATATGCTCCGGCAGTTGCTGCAACTGACGCGAGTTGAGCGGCCGCACGCCCTGAATTATTTCGTCGAAGGAGTTGAGGATAGCGACAGAGTCTTTGGAAAGGCGACTTGTGTCGAAGAGAGAAGTATGGATTGCTTCGTCGCTGCGCTCCTCGCAATGACGGGGTTTTGATTTTTGTGTCATAAAATTTCCTGTATAGTCGGTGGTTGAGTGGCCGCGTAGCGGCTGTATCGAAACCACCGTGAATCACGATTCATAAGGTGATTTCGATACGGCTTCGTCTACTCAATCACCGGGGAATCTCCGGTAAATTTCATATATAACTCAGTTAATATCTGCCGGCACTCGCGGATCTGGTTGATCAGGTCGGCGTTGTCCTGGACGGCCTGGGCTTCTTCTATAATCTGGCGGCCGGCACCTTCGGCGGTGAACTTTTTTTCGGTAATCAGATATTTGAGGCGGAGAATGAGGTCTACCTCGCGCTGGGAGTAGAGACGGCGGCCGGACATGTCTTTACGCGGGGTAAAGCCCGGAACGACTTCTTCCCAATAGCGGAGAACGTGGGCTTTTACGCCTGTCAAGTCTTCGATTTGTCCGATTGTGTACACTCTAACTCCTATCGACTATGTCATCCTCGGGCTTGCCCCGGGGATCTGTACATCACTGTCCGTTATAGATTGTCGGGTCAAGCCCGACAATGACACTTAGTTCTACCGTTCGCGGTCTTCCCACTTGGTGCGGCTGCCTTTGAACTCTACCTGAACTGGAATCTGGTCAAAGCCGAGGTCTTCGCGGATGCGGTTTTTAAGGTATGTAACATAAGGCTCCGGCACAACTTCCGGTCTTGTTGCAAAAATTATGAAAGAAACCGGATTCACACTGGCCTGAGTCATATAGCGGATTTTGAAGTGAGCTGTTTTACTTGCCGGTGGCGGATAGCGCTCCAGCCAGTCCTGCAAGGCATTGTTGAGCGAAGCAGTTCCGATTTTCTTAGTCAGCTGGCCGTAAAGGTCAATTGCAGTATTCAGAAGGTCTTTAATGCCTTTACCTTCGAGGGCGCTGAGCGGAAGAATAGGGGCAAAATCCATGTGGGCAAACATGATGTTCATCCATTCGCGGACAGATTTTACAGCCTTGTTATCTTTTTCTTCGCGTAAATCCCATTTATTCAAAACAAAAATTATTCCACGACCCTTTTCAAAAGCCAGGGAACAGATTTTCTTATCCTGTTCGGCAAGTCCTTCCACCGCATCAATCATCAAAAAGACAACATCGCATTCGTCCAAAGTTTTGATGGCGCGGTTTACAGAATAGTATTCAACATCATCGTGAACCTTAGCCTTGCGGCGAATACCCGCAGTATCCAGAACCTTAAAGCGGCGGCCGGCATATTCAAACTCACCTTCAACAACGTCGCGGGTAGTTCCGGCGTAATCACAAACGATGGAGTTTTCGCTGTGGGTCAGGCGGTTTGAGAGGGTAGATTTTCCTGTATTTGGTTTTCCGAGTATTGCGATTTTGATAGGGCGGTCAGATGAGAGCACCTGAACCTTGCTGAAGTCGCAGCGGTCAGTAATTGCGTCTGCCAGCTCACTTATATGGTCGCCGTGCTCTGCAGAAATTAGCATGAGCTCATTAAAACCGTACTTTGCGTAGTTCCAGGCCTCGGCTTCGTTTTTGCCGCCTTCGGTTTTGTTTACGGCCGCAATCATCTTCTTCCAGTAAGGGCGCATTTTGATGATGAACTCTTCATCTTCGCCGGTAATTTCTGTAGCGTCGAGCAGGAGAATTACAACGTCTGCGCGGTCAATCATGTCGAGGGAGCGCTCAACTACGTAGTCGTCGAGTTCTGCTTCCTTTGTACCGATGTCGCGGGTAAGCTTGTAACCGCCGGTATCAACCAGGTGAACAGGTTTACCATTTATGATTGCAGTTGCTTCAACCGGGTCGCGGGTAACACCTGGCTGGTCGTTTACGATAGCTACGCGGTGGTGCAAAAAGCGGTTGAAGAGGGTAGATTTTCCAACGTTAGGGCGGCCGGCAATTACAACGAGAGGAAGGCCGTCGTATTCAGCGTCTTCCGGGTCTGTGTCGCCGGTAGCGGTTACAGTGCCGTCTGGGGCCACGGTGATTCCGTTTACTGCGCCGGGCGTAATAAAATCAGCTTCTTCGGCGCGGGCCTTTTCTGCGGCTTTCTGTCTTTTTTCTTCCAGAACTTCTTCCTTAGGGCGGGAGAAGTCGGGTTTTGATTTCTTTTTGGCCATGTTTTCCTTTTCTGTCACCCCGAACTCATTTCGGGGTCTCTTTTGATAGATCCTGAAACAAGTTCAGGATGACATTTATTGTCTCATATCTTTAAGTCGGCAAGCACAGCTTGCCTCTGCACCATTCTTTCGATAATCCTAAAACGGCCCGCTGTCGCAGCCCGTTTTTTAACGGATTTTCGATTATAGGTTATTCAAATGTTTAGCCGAAATTGCTTCGAGCTCGGCAATCGTAAATCTTGAAAGCAATTCCTTTGTGCTTGAAATCAATTTCGGGCTCATACTCAAATTGCGGATTCCCATTCCTGCCAGTACCATAACGCTGTCCTGGCGGCCTGCCATTTCACCGCAGACTGCAAGCGGAACGTTGTTTTCTTTAGCGGAACGAACAGTCATCTCAATCAGGCGCAAAACTGCAAGGCTGAACTCGTTATAAAGTCCGCTTACATGAGGATTTTCGCGGTCAATTCCAAGGGTGTACTGGGTAAGGTCGTTTGTACCAAGGCTGAAGAAGTCGCTAACCTTGCTCAAACAATCAGAAATAAGTGCCGCAGCGGCCGTCTCAATCATAATACCAACAGGGGTGTCTTCCTGGAAAGGAATATTTTCTGCCTTTAATTCCTGCTTTACAGCATTCACAATTTCAAGGCACTCTTTAACCTGGTCCACACTGGTAATCAGCGGGAACATAATTTCGAGATTGCCGTAAACGCTGGCGCGGTAAAGGGCACGCAGCTGGGTCTTCAAAATATTAGGGTATTCAAGGCTGAGGCGCACCGCACGCAGACCCATAAGAGGGTTCTTTTCTTCGATGTTCGGCAGATCAACCGAGTTAATCAGTTTATCACCACCGGCATCCAGAGTTCGGATTGTAACCGGCTTATCACCCATCATCTGCAAAACTGATTTATAGGCTTCAAACTGAGTCTGCTCACTGAAGGAACGGGCAGCAGCGTTCAAGGAAGCGCCGCTTTGAGCCATATAAAGGAACTCAGTACGGAAAAGTCCGATACCATCAGCTCCTTCTGCAAGGGCAACTTCGGCCTCCTCAGGAGTACCGATGTTTGCATAAAGCTTAAAGCGGGTGCCGTCCTTAGTTTCGGCCGGCTTATTGAGGAAGGAGCGCAGGCTGAGCTTACGCTGATATTCCTCGCGGATTTTTTCTTTGTATTCTTCTATTGTATTGCGGTCCGGGCTTACAAGAATTTCAGCTGATTTACCGTCGATAATTACTGTTTCGCCGTTGCGAACTTTTTTACTGATATCTTCAAGACCGACAACCGTTGGAATGCCGTAGTTGCGGGCAAGAATTACCACGTGGGAAGAAACACCGCCTTCGCTCAGGGCAAGACCGGCAATCTTTCTTTTACTAAGGATGATTGTGTCGGCAGAGCTCAAAGAGGTCGCTAAAATTACCGAGCCATCCGGAACCGTATTGATATCAAAAGGATGAATGTCCAGCATTTCGTCCAGAACGCGGCCAAAAACATCAGTAATATCCTGGGCACGCTCAGAAAGGTAGTAGTTACCAGCCTGACGAAGCTTTGCGGCATACTCTTCTGCCTTAAACTGTACGGTATATTCTATATTAAATAGCTGATTTTCGTAAAAGTCGCGGACTTCCTGCTTAAAAACCGGGTCTTCGAGCATGAGAATGTAGGTCTCAAAAACCTCGCGCTGAGCACGGTCGCGTTCACTGGTTTTGGAAAGTGAATCAAGGTGCTCCGAAAGTCCGAGCGTAACGGTCTGAACGGCAGCCTCAAAACGGCTCCAGCCTTTATTTATCTGATCGATGTTTATGTGATGCTGCGGAATTGCACGTTTTACCGGGTCTGGAATAACAAAAGCGGTTCCAATACCAGTTCCGTCGGCCGCAGGGATTCCGAGAAATACTTCCATAAATTTGAATTATATAGAAAAAATAATTATATTTAAAGATATGAATATGATGGCTATTTATGAACTGCCCTTCAGGCAGGCTTTTTTGATTTTTATAATGTTCAGCGTAGTTGGCTGGATTTCGGAAGTGCTTTATGTGGGTATTTTCCACGAGCACAAATTTGTAAACCGCGGATTTTTGCACGGACCTCTCTGTCCGGTTTACGGATTCGGTGGAGTAGTGATTTTACTGCTACCGGCGACCCTTTACCAGACCTGGCTGCCTCTCTTTTTTGCTTCTATGATTTTGTGTACGGTTGTTGAATATTTTGTCAGCTGGGTGATGGAAAAGACCTTTCACGCCCGCTGGTGGGATTATTCGCACTATAAGTTTAATTTGAATGGCCGAATTTGTTTGTTGAACTCGGTTTTGTTTGGTTTTCTGGGGCTTGGTGTGATTCACTTTGTGTACCCTCAGATGCTGCGCTTTCTGAACTGGCTGGGTGAATTCTGGGGAAAGCTTAGTGCCGACGTAATTGCCCTTGCTCTTGCAGTTGATATTATTGTGACTGTACGCAAGCTTGTTGATTTCAGCGCCACAATGGAAAAAATCAAAACCTTTGGCGAGAGCTTGCGCGACCACTACGGCAACGAGGTCTGGTTCCGCAGCGAAAGCTTTGAAGCAATGCTGGCTTCTGTAAAGGAGCATGCTGAATCAGACAAAGACAAGATCAGCCAGAGCATTCTCGAAAAAATTGACTGCTTCCAGAACGCCCGCAACAAGGCCGCTGAAAGCTTTATGGCCCACTTCCCTACGATGAAGTCTATTCAGTATAAGGATGAGCTGGAGCATTTGAAGAGCCGCGTGAAGGCGAGAGTAAAATCAAAATTCAAAAAATAACTGTCACCCCGAACTTGTTTCGGGGTCTTTTGTATATAGATCCTGAAACAAGTTCAGGATGACGGATGGGCGTTTTAGCGTGACGGGTTGTCCTCTTTTTTGTTTCAAAGTAAAAACTCATTTATAAGATTCTCAATGTGGCGGGTGCTTAGTTTGCAGGAGGCGGATTCCATGGTGAAAAGAAGATTTTTGCCGGGGAGTATATTGTTTTCGGCGAATTCTTTGAGCTTGACCAGGGTGCGCTCCAGGTAGTCTCCGTCGGCCATGAGGCCAAAGTGTTCCCAGTAGAACTCGGCGCGAGTGCGCACGTTGAGACAGAGGAAGTCCGGGTGGACGGTGCGGCCGGGGCGATATGAGGTCTCCGAGTTTACCGTGTCCGCACCATGCGTAGGGGTGTCTCCGGGGGCTGAGCGGGAAGTTCCGCCCCGGCCGTTCCGTCTGTAGTTTAGTTCCAGAGGATATTCGTAGCGGTAGGGAATGCCGTGGCGCGCGAGCGTGTCTGCGATTATCACTTCGGATTTGGAGCGCACCCGCTCGCCGCGGGCAGTGGTGTAATCCGGGGAATCTGGCGAGAACGGTAGCCCGGTCCAGGAGACGGCCTGCCACTGGGCGGCGTACTGGGCGTCTGTTAGGGTAATTGGTGTGACGAGGCTCTGGCGGGCGGGGCAGAGCTTTGTGTAGAGGGCGGTGAGGGTGGAGGCGGGACTGCTGTCGTGGTCGGTGTCGCTGCGGTCGGTGATGCCGCGGCCGGTACTGGCCCCGCCTTCTTTGCAGCAGTCGCCGCCTTTTGTCTGGGCCAGGTATTTTTGCAGAGCCCGGATTTCTTGTTTAAGCTGCTTTATGAGACGGGTATCGTAGTCTTTTTGGGCGAGGCGGCGGGCCAGGGCCAGCTTTGCGTGTGGAATGTAAGTGCCGTGGGTGTCGCCGGGCTCGGTGATATGGTAGAACTCGGGGTTGTGGCCCTTTTGTGAGACACGGAGGTGGCCCTGGGGGGTATTGGCCAGCCGTTTTCCTGTTACGGCCAGGACTTGTTTTAGCTGTGTAAGCCGATTTTCGAGGTCGGCGATGATTTGGCTTGGTTTTAACTGTTCTTCTTCCATTGTTTTCTCCTTTTTCGATGGTTTGTTCCGATAAGTTGCCT
>OCTW011471914.1_pt1 | contig 11724 bp, 11 predicted proteins | sample 1539671 | NCBI WGS metagenome assembly OCTW01 (sample SAMN02144230, study PRJEB22623) | gut metagenome | biome: sheep rumen | host: Ovis aries | place: New Zealand | reverse complement strand
CATATTAGGTTCTACAGTCTTAAATAAGAAAATGGAACACATAGAACAAGGCAAAATAATCAAAATCCTATACAAAGGAAAAGCAAAAACCCAAAATGGCAGAGAATATAACAACTTTGCAGTATTAATTGGACAATAAAACGAGGCACAGCAACAAATGGTTACAATAACAGAATTGAAAAATAAGTTAGATGATAAAAATGAACACAGAAAAGCTAAAACAGATACAAAGCAAATTTCATTATTGCATAACAGATGAACAAATGCTTTTAAACACATTCAAAGATAACATATTCAATATCGCAACGGAAATTGTGGATGGTATTAATAATGCCGGTGCATTAAAAAATTCAAAGCAATTCATTCAAATGGATCACAAACAAAGGTGCTTAACAATTACCATAATTTTAAAAGAAAATTATAAATCCAAAAAGCTAAATGACTTTTTGGATTCAATACCTGAAAGTTATAACCCATCTTTAGAAAAGTATTATGAACTTAACGATGGGAAATGCACTTATAAATTAGCAATCTATGATACTCATAACAAACGTTATCCAATGTTAATTTTTAACATAGTGCATCCATTACTTCAACAATATAATCTAATACCATAATGGAAAGTAAAAGGAAAGATTAATTAAAGATAAGTATTTGCAGAATAACTATCATTTTAATGCGATATTTATCTTTTTTATTACTTTTCTTATTAACAATGAACTGTAAACATTTTACATATATAGCAGGCTTTTATGAAAATCAGAAATACGGTAATAACAGATACTGGATTGGTTATTGATCCAGATGATGATGTGGAATTTATCCAGCACATGGATTACAAGGAAATTAAATGTGGTGGATGTAGTGTTTATTGCAATGCTATTTATCCATATCGTTATGATTAAACAATGTAACAATTTAATCAAGATTTTAATAGAATATGTTTAAAATTTCTATGTAAAGTTTATGTATTTTTTATGTTTTTACATAGAATTGAAAAATGCCTAAAAATTGTGAAAAATATTTAAAATTGCACCTTAATTAAGCAAGGAGAATAAGCCAATGATGAAATAAAGAAAAAATGGACTATCAGCAACATTTTTTAAGCAAGGAGAATAGGATTTTAAAAATCGGTTGCTGGAAATTGCATATAAAAAAAGGATTGTCATTTATAGCAGAAAAGAAAAGAGAATAAAGAGTTATAAAGTATATTATTATATTATATATTATATTATAATATAATAATATAATAAATAATATCATTTTTTAATTTTTTATTTTTTTACATAGACATAGACATAAAAAATAAGCTTTTAGAATGCTTATTTTAGTCTATGGTTAATTGTCACTTTATGCATTATTTCTTAGTGTTTATTGCGATAATGTATAATTTTAGCATATTGATGTTCTTATTATGTCTTATGTCTATGTCTCTTTTTTTATTCTGAAATTTTTGTGATTTTTTTGTAAAAATTCATTGTCACAAACTGATTAGAATGCTTTATATTAAAATTCAAGAATTTTTTAAGGTTAAATTTAGCCAAAAATGATAATGCTTTAATCATATCCAAAAATAAGCATTTGATTTTGCAATACCGGTTCTCCTTGCTTAAAAAAAGTTTTTGATAGTCTAAATTTTCTTTGTTTAGCATATAAGCTTTTCTTTGCTCTTATATGAGTGGTGTTATATAACTTTTAGTGAAGATTTAAGGGAGTTAATACAAGCTATGTATTTAGTAATACAATTTATTAAGAAAAACGCAGATGAAATCCACAAAAAAATAAAGCAACATCAGGTGGATAAATGATGATAGATAACTACAGAAATCTTAAAAAAATAGCAACAATAGATGGAAAATTTTATATCTCCAAAGATATACAATCCATCCACGAAACAACAGACAACATAGAATTAGAAACCAACAAAGACATAGTAATAATACCTAAAACAAGCATATCAAGAATAGAATACTTTAAAGGGGCTGTTGCTGATGGTACACGATACAGATAAAGTATTAAAACAAGTAATAGCAACAAATCCAGGAATACCATTAGAACAAGAATCATACGTATATTGCAATAACAAAAAACCAGTACACAAAGGAAACAAAGATTTAACCAAAAAACCAGGAAACAATTTTAACAGTATAGCAATAAGAACAAACGAATGCGACTATATGTGCCTGGATTTTGATGGATATTCTGATGCAAGCGATGAAGTAACATTCAAACAAGAAAAACAAGCAACAGCAGAAAAAATTAAAAACAACTTCATCACATTACTAGACAAAAGAACAAATAAATATAGAATTGATAAAACCGCATCAAACAAATATCATGTATGGCTTAAGCATCCAAACGTACCTAACAAAGAATTTCTAAAATTACCAAAATTTATAACAAACGATGGCAAAACAACAGTAACTGGAATTGTTGAAATATTTAGCAAATTCACTAAACATAATGTGCATTTAGCTGGATCAACAATAACAGAAAATGATAAAACCATCGGAGCATATGAAAATGTATATGCTGGTGCAACATTTAATGAACTAGAAAGCATTGATGATGTGACCGCATTATTAATTTCTGCAATAACAAGTGCTGGATATTATGTAAAAATTGAACAAGCAGAAAAAATATCAAATACTGTTAAATATCATTTCATGGATGCAATACACAATGGAATTATAAAAAGAGTTGCAAGGAATGGTAATTATTATTTTTCATACCTGGAAAATGAAATACTTGTATCAAAAAATTTCTATGTAACGGATAAGAATAATTTCTGTATAGATCATATCATGGCAAATTGCCAGGATGAATTTAAAAGCATAATCACTAGCATCTATTATTATCATGTATCGGATACTGATGCAACAGATAATGATTCTGTAATGGCAATAAACCAGGAAAAAGGCAAACAGTTAATAGAAGTATACACTAAGTATTGGGACAATACTAAAGGCAGTAGGCATTATTTATTACTGGCAACAAGTCATGTATTAGTTAAATATTTAAGCTTTAATGAATCTGATTTATTATACTTCATTGATGAATTATCTGATAGTGTCGATGAAATAGATAATGCGCATAGAAATGTGATATTAGAGGGCTTAAAACCTGGTGCAATAAAAAAATATGGTATACCAACAATAATCGATATTCTGCAATGTGATAAACAGGAATTAAGTTTTTTAAGTAAAAATAATGTATCTGTGCAGAATGAGTTTATGCACTTGGAAAAGATAAAGCCAACTATTACTGATGAATTAAAAGAGAATGAAAAGCTTTTCCAGGAAATGCACCGACTACAGCAAGAAAGATATTTTGATGGTTTTAACAGTTACATAAAGATAAAGCCAACAAGTAGCATAACCAGTTTAATAACTCAAACTATAGGTAACACGCTATTAAATGAGAATAGGAATATTGCAAGATTGTTTCTTGCATTGGTTACTGCAATTATTGGTAATGGTAGAACTTTTATCATAGTTACTGGTGTTACTAGTGGTGGGAAATCTGCTGTAGTTGAAGCTGTAAAACCGGCAATTCCTGGTAATTATATATTAGATTTAGATGATTCTAGTGATAAAGCGTTTGTTAGGTATGTAGAAAATAAAGGAAAAGATGCATATGATAGATTAATAATCGATGTTGGAGATAAAGGAAATATTAAAGGCTTTGAAGAAATAAAAGAGAGAATGGGAGCATATCAAAGCCTTATTACTAAAGGAACTTATACCTATCAAGTAACAAATAAAGAAAATGGAGATGTTAAAGGTACAATTGATTTAACCATTAAAACAGATGGATTTGCAGAAATAATCACTACAACAAAAGATGCTGTAGCAAATTTTGATGAACAATTAATAACCAGGTCGCAAATCTTAAACGTAGCAGATAACACTTATGATAAAATATCCGATTTTCAAGGAGAATTAGGAAAAGAACAAGTAAAACTAGAAGTTGAACAATATATGCCATTGATACAATCACATATACTTTATAATCTTAGTATGCATGATAATTTAGATGCAATTATTGTTGCGCATTGGAGAGATTATATTAACAATTTATTACAAGCAAACAATGGTGTAAATAGAGAAATAGAGTATACGATGAACGTATTTAAAACTTATTGCTGGGTTGAAATAGATAGACTTAAGCAGATAAAAGGAGTGGATGGCATGACATATTACATACCAGGAACTGCTATATTATGTGAATTTATAAAATTATATGGAGTTAAAAGCAGTCTTTTAAACGATATAGATTTAAAATTTATTAAGTGGCTAAAAGAAGTTAAAGAAAGTGAAAATGCTACCAAAAGCATCTATGCACCTATAGATACTTTTATTGATGATGGTACTGATTTAAACATACAATCAAACAGACAAGAAAAAAATATTTTCACTTATAAAGATATTGAATCATTATTAAAATCTAAAAATTCGGAATTATATAAGAAAATAAATAATGTTAGTGATGTACTTAGAAAGCTTGAAAAAAGCAGAATACTTAGCAGACTTGCAGATAATACCAAAAAAGGCAATGTATTATATTACATACAAAAAAACAAGGATAATTTAGAAAAGACATTTAAATTATTGCCAATAAGTGATGATAATGTAATATACGCACTAAATCATTTAAGAGAGCATGAAAGAATATCTAGAGATAATAAAAAAATAGATTTTAAAAAGCCACCTAAAAAATTTGCAGATTACATTGATTTTAGTTTTATAGATCAACGTGCTAATAAAATCTTATTTCCTAAAAAAGATAGAAACGATGATAACGATAATGATGATGGTACAAATGATACTGGTGCAACTATTGATGCAGAAATTATTGCACCAGTAACAAACGATACAACACAATCTGATGTAAGCAACACAAATTACCAGGCAAATATAGATGAACAAACAACATCATGTGAACTTGTAAATTTACATTGTCATACTGATGAAAGTGTTGGAGATGGAGCAATAAGTATAAAAAAATTAATTGATACCGCAGTACAACACAATCAAAAGGCAATAGCATTAACCAATCATGGAACATTGAACGGACTGTATAAATTCAATAATCTTTGTAGAAAAAAAGGAATTAAAGCAATACTTGGTATAGAAGCCTATATATCAGAGAATAGGTATCATTTAATACTGTTAGCAAGGAATTATCAAGGATACCAGGGCTTATTAAAATTACATAATAAAAATGTTGAATACATGAAAGCAAATGGACTAAAACGGAATGATAAATATGTTAATGGTGGCATCTATTATTCAAATCTTGAAAAAGATAAAGACTTATGTAAAAATCTTATAGGGTTAAGTGGATGCATTAGTGGTGAAATACCAACACTATTATTAAATGGAAAATACGAACAAGCAAAAGCATTAGCAATAACTTACAATACGATATTCAATAAGTTTTATCTAGAATTACAGTATAACGGATTGAAAGAACAAGAAAAACTAAATGATATGCTTATTGAACTATCAAACGATACCGGAATACCATTAACAGTAACTGGAGATGTACACTATATAACAAATAAGGATGATTGGAACGCAATAAAATATGCACACAGAAAAGGAAGCCACGCACCAGCATCCAACAATGCATTCATGACAACAGCACCTAAACAATTAGCAGAAACAACAATTAACATCGCAGATAGTATAGCAACATATAACATAGAAACTTCATTGCACATACCAAAACCAGAACATAGCAGACAATGGCTAAAAACATACTGTTATGAAAGATTAAATGAACTGAATATTAACGATGCAGAGCATAGGCAACGATTAGAACAAGAATTATCAGTAATTAAAGATGAAATAGCAGATTATCACATATTGCTATATGAAATTGTAGAAACTATTAAAGATGTAGCCGGCGTGCCTGGTGGCAGAGGTTCGGCAGTTGGTAGCCTGGTATGTTACTTGCTTGGATTCCATGAAGTAGATCCAATTAAGTATGGTTTATTGTTTGAAAGATTTTTAAATACTGAAAGGATACAACAAGCAATATTATCAGATACGATTGATACATCATTATTACCAGATATTGATTTGAATATTGCAGATGATAAAAAAGATGAAGTGTTTGCAGTATTAGAAAAAGAATACCAACATATAGCTAAAGTAATGACATATAGCAGACTTAAAGCAGACAATAAGACAATAGAAAAGATAAAAACAGAATATCCAACAGCAGATATTATAGACCTTAAATATAATTTAAGTGTTCATGCTGGTGGCATAATATTATCCACAGAATCATTTAATCAGTATTTGCCGGTAACACTAACAAAAGATAATGAAATTGTAAGCGATTGTGATTTAGCAGAAATAGAAAGCAGAGGCGGTATAAAATATGATTTACTAGGTGAATCAAGCAGTAAAATCAATAAAGGCATCAAAATAAAAGATAAAGAAATCAAAGGACTAGTAAATTATATTGTACAACATCCAATAGGAATTAGCCAATTTACTGGGTCTACTGCAAGAAACTATTTAAGAGAACACAAAGATGAAATAAAAACATTTGATGATTTATTAGAGGCAACAGCATTAATACGTACTGGCAGTAATGAAAGTTGGATATTCCAGGAAGATATGATGCAAGAAGCTGTAAAATATGGTGTAACAATGGCAGATGCAGATTATCTAAGAAAGCCTAGAGGCAATGAACAAGAAAAACAAGAAAAATTAGATAATATCATTGCTACTATGAAATCTAATGGATGTACAAGCCAGGATGCAGAATTGTTTAGAAACTATCATAACAATTATAGTTTTAATAAATCTCATGCTGTAGCATACACATTAGAATCATTAAAGAATGCTAAATTGAAAAAAACAGATACTGCATTGTTCTTTGAAAAGAAACTTAACCATGCTAAAGATTCAATTACTATTGCAGAATTGTTTGATGATGCAATAAAGCTCGGAGTTAAAATAATTGCACCAGGATATGAATATTATAAACTGGATGCAAAAGCAGATGGAAATAAATTATATGTAGGCAGTAAATTTATTAAAGGTATTAGTAGCAAAGAGCCTATAATGAAAGGCAAATTCAATAAAACCTATAAGGATTATCTGAATAAATCAAATGTTGAAAGATTATATAGTATTGGAGCATATGATAAAAGAAAATTACCAAAAAAGAACATTATTAGTTTAGGATTTAAAACAGTAAAAGATTATGTGATAGTAGCAACAATATCCGCAGATGGATATGCTAATATGTGGTTTGAAAAATCAAAATATTATAAGCCTAATACATTATTTGATAAAGGCAATGTAATATCTGATGAAATAATAGAACAATATGCATCATATTAAAAAAAAGTAATGGGAGATGTTAAAACAATGAAAGATACACTAATAATACACGAACAAGGAAAAGAAATAAAAATAACAATAAGAAGTGAAACCATAAAGCCAATCATAACTGCAATAAAAAGTTATGATCCAAAATTTAATATTAACAAATTCGATAAAGATAACAGAATATCATTGGATGTACTGCATTTGCTGGTGCAAAATTACCAGGAATATTTAGAATACTTGATAGAAAATAATGTTCCATCACATTATCATGATGCCAATGATGGTATAGATAATACTGATGGAACTGCATTAGAATATAACGATTAACTAGATATTTAACCATATCTAGTTTTATTGTGTTTTATTAGCTATTACAATTAAAGGTAACTAAAAAATTAAGAGGAGGCTATTATATGGCAGAAAAGAACGCAAATATGATAAGCGATGATGATAATTTGCAAACATGGAACAAGCCTTATAGAATGCCAGGATTAAAAGAAAGTATGAAATCATTTGAAACTTTTGTACTATATAGAGATGCTGGCATTCATAGATCATTAAGTGCTGTAGCAAAAGAAACTGGCATTAAGTATACAGTGATAAGGCAATGGAGCTATAAATATAAATGGACTGATAGAATTAATGCTATGAATCAATATAAACTGAAAGAACAAAAAAGGATAAATCAAGAAATACAACGCAAGGAAATAGACCGGATAAACCAAAGATTGGATGATAAAAGCAAGCTAATTAGTGTATTGATTAAAGTATTAACTAATAACGCAGATAATTATGATAACACAGAATTAGATATAAAAGAATTTTCATCATTGCTTAATCTGGTATCTAAAATAGAAAATATGAATATTGCAGACCTGGAAAATATAAAGAATCTTGAAGAAATGCTATCTGATGATGGAATAGATGCACAGAATATTAATGCTTTAGTGAATAATTTTAATGTGCTGTTAAGTGCTAATAATTCTGATGCTATTGATAAATACCAGGATGAATTAAAAGATGATGAATACTAAAAAAAATAGAGATGATGATGTATGTGATGCTGTTGCTGTTGCCATAAAAAATAGTACACAAAAAGTGAACAAATGAATAAGATATTGCAAAATACATTTATAAGCGATGATTTAATATCATGGTACAAAGCAATAAGCTATGATATGTACAAGCCATTAAAATGGCAAATACCATTATTAAGAATACTTAACTATGCAGTACAAGGCAAAGTTTCTAGAATAATGATTTCTGCACCACCACAGCATGGGAAAACTGTTTTAATATGTGATGCTTTTACTAGCTGGTATATGGTTAATAATCCAAACGATAAGGTAATACTAACAGCATATTCACAGCAGAGAGCAACAAAATATGGTGTAAAAATAAGAGATATAATAAATCTTTTTGGAAAAGAAAGCAGATTCAAACCACGATTAAAACAAGACCATAAACTAAAAACTAATTTTATGTTTGCACCACCATATACTGGTGAACTATTAGCCAGCGGTTCTCATGGTGCAATTATGGGTAATCCAGCAAATCTTGTTGTTATTGATGATCCAATCAAAGAACTATCTGATGCAAGAAGCCCTACCATGCAAGAAAATCTTAACGATTGGTACTTAGGCAGTATTGATACCAGGTTAAGAAAAAGAAATGATGGCAAACCACCTATTATTATTGTTGTAGCACAGCGACTTCATCAAAGAGACTTGCAAGGATTAATATTAGAACAAGAACCATTTATTGATGGCAAAGAGGCATTAAAAATATTAGCAGATGGTGGCAAAATTCCTAATGATACATGGGTATACTTGAATTTTCCAGCATTATCTTTAGGAGTTGAACAAGATATTTTAGAACGTCCACTTAATACTCCTTTATGGAGTAGCCATAAAGATTATAATGATCTGGTAACGGATAGGAAAAGAAAAGGCACATATCGTTTTGAAATGATAATGCAAGGAAATCCAACAAGAGAAGAGGACTATATATTTAGGCATGATTGGTTTTATACTGATGAAAGCTATGATAATACTGCTTTATGCTGTATTGTACCAAAATTTAAAGAATTAGAACTTTTGCCTAAATTTAGATTCTGGGATTTAGCCGGAACTAGTAATAAACCAACAAAGCAGAATGATTTTTATTGTGGTGCATTGTTATCTAAAGATGAACAGAATGATATATTATATGTGCATGGTATGGAGCATGGCAAAAAGCAAGCTTTAGGAGTATTGAACATTATTAAAGAAACGATTGTAAATGATGGTTATGATGTGCATACTATATTTGAACAAGAGCCTGCAAGCCAATCTGCTATATTTCTTAATGAATTGTTTGATAATTTCCGAGATTATGATGTGCAATCTGTTAAGCCAACAGAGGCAAAAGTGTATAGGAGTTATGAATTAAAACGATTGGCAGAGAACGGAACGTTAAAGTTTGTTGTAGAAAATGAACAATCTAATATGGCATGGATTCATAAGGCTATTAGAGAATTAGAAAGCTTTGATGGGAAAGATAGTAACGGTTCTAAAGGTAAGCATGATGATATTGTGGATGCTTTAAGTTGCGGTGCTAATTACTTTAAGTTGAATGAACATATGCCATTGTCTGCTATTGTTTATTTGTGATGCTGTTATGTCTGGTAATTGTAGTGTGTTTTATCCATAAATGATATGTATTAGGTTTGTTCTATTATTAATTATGAGATAATATTGTTATCTCATGGGATATATTAATGGGAGTATGGGATAATTTTTTTCTGATTGTTAATCCTTTTTGATGTAACTTGTTTGTAAATTTTGGTTTAATGATTGGATCTTTTTTGTTGTACTTAGTAGCTTATGTGCATTTTTTGATTATCCTGTAATTCCCATTTTTTGATTGATAAATTAAAAAGGTATAAAAACAGCACCTTTATATTATTATTAAGACAAACATAATAAACACAATACAAATATTTTACATCAAAAAATAGGAGATCCAAGAAAAACATGAGATATATAGATAAAAACAAACAGCAACTAATTATAGATACTCCAATACATAAGAGTACAACAAAATTTGTTAATAAGGATGGAAAGACTAAAAACAATATTAAATATGTTGCACATATACCAATCGATTTATTAGTATTTCTTTTAGAAAAGTTTAGAACGTTTGATGCTACAGCAGAAACTGATGCAGAATATATCAATACAATGTTATCTGGCAATGAAAAAATTTATTTGTCATTTTATAATCATCCTGGAAAAGATACTATAGAATTAACAGCAACTCATGATAAGTATGTTAAAGATGATACATTATCAGTAACTGTTAAAAAGCAAAGCAAAGTTAATTCTTATGTTTTTACTATATCTAAAAAGTTGTTTAAGGAATTGAAAGATAATTCTGATGTTAATTATATGTTTAGATTTATTTTGCCTTTAAAAGATAATGAGTTTTATTTAAAAAATTCTGTTTTAGATGTTATGCTTGTTTAAGTGTTATTTTCTGTTTTTTTCTTTTTTTATTAATATTTTATTTTGGTACTTTTAAGATACCTTTATATAGTACATGGTACAAACCACTATATAACAAGTTACAAATTAAGGTGTTTTAAAAATACCTAAAAATTATCAAAAAGGAGACTAAACAAAATGTGCTTAAACCTGATAGGAAGTAAATTTAAATCAATCAAAGAAGTAGAAACAATCTTAAATAGTGGATTAAACATCACAGAACAAGATATAATAAAAATGAAAGACAACAGACAAGAAATAGAACAAGCATTGCAATCAGCTCAAAGCTATAAAGAAATAGTAGCACTGTATGGCTAAAAACAGCCATACAATGCCAACATTAACCAAAATTTACAAAGGAATGATAAAAATGTACTTTGATGAAAGCATAGCATGGGATAAAGCCAACTTGCAAGATGATTATGATAATGGCTATATAACACAGCCAGAATATGAATCACAATTAGCAGAAATAGAAGGTATAGAACAAGAATATTATGATGAATATTAAATATGGATGTGATACAAATGCAACATAATCAATTAGCTAAAAGAAACGCAAATAAGCCAGTTCACAGCATATTAAATTTTATCATGAATAGGCTTAAAACAAAAGATACTATGAAAGAAATTGCAGAGGCTATAGCATCAATAGAATTAGAACAAGTGATAAATGAAATGTGCTATGAGATAGATAAATAAGGTGGTACATATGGCTAGAGTATTAAAAAGAGCCGATTACCAGGAATTATTAATTTTAATATATCGTTATTCTAATTATGAAAAAGAAAAAGCCATTATACTTTATCATTATGTTATTCATAAATTATCTAAAAATAGATTTGATG
>OCTW013386448.1_pt1 | contig 11725 bp, 7 predicted proteins | sample 1539671 | NCBI WGS metagenome assembly OCTW01 (sample SAMN02144230, study PRJEB22623) | gut metagenome | biome: sheep rumen | host: Ovis aries | place: New Zealand | reverse complement strand
GTATTATTAGGTGATTTAACGTTGTCTTATACCTCTACAAAGTACTCCGACGTTGAGCAAATGCGAAACGTGAAAAGTGCGGCAGGATCTACAGGGGAATATCGACCTGCGTGCGGATGTCGGCCGACGAGGCGCCGATGTAGAAAGTGGCGGTGCCGCGCTCGGGAACGAAGGCGTGGGCGGTGGTGTCCCAATAGGTGAGGTCCTGACGGTCTACGCACAGCTCCACCTGTTCGGTCTGGCCGGCCTTGATGTGCACTCGCCGGAAGGCGCGGAGCTGTCTGTGCGGATGCTCGGCCACGGGTGAACGGTAGCCCACATAGAGCTGCACCACCTCGTCGCCGTCGCGGCTGCCGCTGTTCGTCACCGGCACCACCACCTTCAGCTGCTGCCTGTTCTTCTCCACCATGCGGGGCTGTCCGTAGCGGAACGTGGTGTAGCTGAGTCCGTGGCCGAACGCATAGAGCGGCTCTCCGCTGAAATACATGTAGGTGCGGCCGTGGCGTATGTCGTAGTCCATCATCGGCGGCAGGTCGAGGATGTCCTTCACCCATGTCTGCGTGGTGCGCCCTGCGGGGTTCACCTTTCCGAAGAGCACGTCGGCGAGTCCGTTGCCCTGCTCCTGGCTGCAGTGCGTGAGGTGGACGATGGCGGGGAGGTGCTGCTGGCTCCAGTTGATGGCGTAGGGGAAGCTGCTCACCAGTGCGAGCACGGTGTTGGGACAAAGGCGGTGCATCTGTCGCACCAGGTCTTCGTCGGGCAACTGCAGCGACTGGCGGTCCACTGCCTCGCGGCCGTCGCTGGGAACGGGGCAGAACTTCCAGTCAGCCTTGGTGCCGAAGGGATGGTTTCCTGTGCAGACGATGACCATGTCGGCGCGTCTGGCCACGGCCTCGGCCTCGCCCATGCGGTTGCTGGGTGCATAGAGCACCTCGATGCCCTGCTCGGCGGCGGCGCGGCGGATGCCGTCGAGGATGGTCACCTCGTAGGGTGGCGTGCCGCTATACCAGTCCTGCACGATGTGGTCGGCGTAGGGGCCTACCACGGCGAGCGTCTTCACCTTCGACGGGAGGATGGGCAGTGTGTGGCCGTCGTTCTTGAGCAGCACCACCGACTGTGCCGTGGCCTCGCGTGCCAGCTGGCGCACGGATGGGCGGTCGAAGGGCTTCTGCGCGGTGCTGTCGCGCCCCATGGCGTCGTAGGGGTTGCCGGTGGCGGGACCGTCGAGCAGTCCGAGCTTCAGGGCGACAAAGAGGTTTCCGCGGATGGCGGCGTCGAGGTCGGCCTCGCTCATGAGTCCTCGCTGCAGGGCCTCGCGGGCCTCGTCGGCACTGCGGTCGAGAATCTGCCCCACACGGTTCTTCACGATGGCTGCCACGCCCTCTGTCTTTGTGGCGAAGGCCTTATGGGCCTCGACGAGCAGCGTCAGCGCAAAGCCGTCGGTGCAGATGATGCCGTTGTTGCCCCACTCTGTCCTGACGACGTCTTGCAGACAGGGGTGGATGCACATGGGCACGCCGTTCCAGGCGTTGTAGGAGGCCATCATGGCGCGGCTGCCGCCCTGGGTGATGCCTTTGAAAAAGGGGTAGGCATAGTACTCGCGGAACAGGCGCTCATCGAAATTGCTCGATGTGGAGTCGCGGCCGTCTTCGTTGCTGTTGGCCAGGAAGTGCTTCATCAGCGCCGCCGTCTTCCAGTAGCGCGGGTGGTCGCCCTGCAGTCCGCGCACCACGGCCACAGTGAGCTGGGCCGTCAGGAAGGGGTCTTCGCCGAAGCTTTCCTCCGTGCGTCCCCATCGCGGGTCGCGTGCGAGGTCGGCGTTGGGTGCATACACCACGAGACCTTTGCGGCGCGCCTCCCGACGGTATATGTAGTAGCGCACCTCGTCGGCCTCTGCTTCGGCGATGCGGCGCAGAAGGTCGGGGTTCCACGTCTCGCCAAGTCCATAGGACTGCGGGAACATGGTGGTGGGCAGGTCGTTGGGTACCTCCTGGCCGTTCTCGGTGCGCTTGCCGTTGTTGAAGGCAGGACCGCCCAGCGCCAGACCGTGGAGTCCCTCGTAGGAACCGAACGACGGGATGCCAAGCCGCGCCACACCGAGGTTGGTGGAGAGCAACCGGATCTTCTCGTCGAGCGTCAGTTCCTTGAGCAGGAGGTCTATGCGGCGCTCGTCCTTCAGTCGGGTGTTGCGGAATTCATAGGTCTGGGCGGAGGCGGGGAGAAAGGCGAAGAAGAGGAAGAAGTAAGCCCCCCAAGCCCCCGAGGGGGATGTCCAACTGAAAACTGAGAACTGAGAGGTGAGAGGTAAGAGGTGAGAGAATAGAGACCCTCCCCAACCCTCCCTGTTTAGGGAGGGAGAGAGGTAAGAGGTGAGAGGTAAGAGGTAAGAGAATAGAGACCCTCCCCGGCCCTCCCTGTTTAGGGAGGGAGAGAGGTGAGAAGTGAGAGGTAAGAGGTAAGAGGATAGAGACCCTCCCCGGCCCTCCCTGTTTAGGGAGGGAGAGAGGTGAGAAGTGAAAGGTAAGAGGTAAGAGAATAGCTTTTTTCGCATCTGTTTGGGGTATTTGTTATCTGGGTTACTTTCTTTTCTTTTTAACACTCCCCCCAATCTCCCTCCCTAAACAGGGAGGGTTGGGGAGGGTCTTCTTTTCCAATCTCCCTCCCTTAACAGGGAGGGTTGGGGAGGGTCTTTGAGGGCCGCGGAGGGTCTTTCACCTCTCAGTTCTCAGTTTTCAGTTGGACACCCCCCTCGGGGGCTTGGGGGGCCAATGCCCTCATGGCGTTGAACACGGCGAGAACGGTGACGCCTACATCGGCGAAGACGGCCATCCACATGGTGGCAAGACCGAAGGTGGCGAGCACGAGCACGGCGACCTTCACGCCGATGGCGAACACGACGTTCTGACGGGCGATGCCGATGGTGCGGCGGGCGATGGCGATGGCCAGGGCGAGCTTGGTGGGATGGTCGTCCATGAGTACCACGTCGGCGGCCTCGATGGCGGCATCGCTGCCCAGACCGCCCATGGCGATGCCCACGTCGGCACGCGCCAGCACAGGGGCGTCGTTGATGCCGTCGCCCACGAAGGCCAGCTTCTTGTCCTCGTCTTTTTCGCTGAGCAGACGCTCCACGTGCTCCACCTTCTGGGTGGGCAGGAGGCCAGCATGCCACTCGTCGACAGCCAGTTTACGGGCCACATTGTCGGCAACCTCCTGACGGTCGCCCGTCAGCATCACCGTGCGCGTCACGCCGGCGGCCCTCAGCTGCTCGATGGCCTCGGCGCTGTCGGCCTTCAGCTGGTCGTTGATGACGATGTGTCCGGCATAGGCGCCGTTGATGGCCACATGGATGATGGTGCCCACATGCGAGCAGTCGTGCCACTGGGCTCCCACGGCGTCCATCATCTTCGTGTTGCCCACGCACACCGCGTCGCCTGCCACGGTTGCGCGGATGCCCTGTCCGGCAATCTCTTCCACGTCGGTGACGACACACCCGTCGGTGGCCTCATCGGGGAAGGCGTCGCGCAGGGCGGCACCAATGGGATGGGTAGAGAAATGCTCTACGTGGGCGGCCAGATGGAGCAGACGGCGGTTGGCCTCGTCCTGCCGCGCGAGCGACTCCTCGTCATTGGCGGAGCCGTCGTGGCAGTGACTGCCGGGATGCACGGCGGTGACGGCAAACTGTCCCACGGTGAGCGTGCCGGTCTTGTCGAAGACCACGGTGCCGACCTTGGCAAGCACGTCCATGTAGCTGGCTCCCTTGATGAGGATGCCACGGCGCGACGCACCGCCAATGCCACCGAAGAACGTCAGCGGAACACTGATGACCAGGGCGCAAGGGCACGACACCACGAGGAACAGCAGGGCGCGATAGAGCCACGTGGGGAACGATGCGGCGAAGCTGCCCGACAACAACGGCGGGAGAAACGCCACGGCAATGGCCACGAAGACGACGACGGGGGTGTAGACGCGCGCAAAACGGGCGATGAAGGTCTCGCTCTTAGACTTGTTCTCGCTGGCGTGCTCCACCAGGCTGATGATCTTCGAGACGGTGCTCTCACCATAGTTCTTCGTGGTGCGCACGCGGACAACGCCCGACAGGTTGACACATCCCGACACCACTTCGTCGCCGATGGCCACGTCGCGGGGAACGCTCTCGCCGGTGAGGGCCACGGTGTTGAGCGACGAAACGCCCTCGATGACCACGCCGTCGAGGGGGACTTTCTCGCCGGGCTTCACCACGATGACGCTGCCAACGGGCACATCGTCGGGCTTCACATCGCTCGCAGGACCGCCGCCAGACGGTTCCACATGGGCCACGTCGGGACGGATGTCCATCAGGTGGGCGATGCTGTCGCGGCTCTTGCCTTCAGCATATCCCTCGAAGAGCTCGCCTACCTGGAAGAAGAGCATCACAAAGACGGCCTCGGGAAACTCGGTCTCGGCACCGGGCAGGAAACCGATGGCCAGGGCGCCGATGGTGGCCACCGACATGAGGAAATGCTCGTTGAAGGCATCGCCGTGGGCAAGTCCCTCGGCCGCTTCCCTCAGCGTGTCGTGGCCGATGAGCAGATAGGGGACGAGATAGACAAGGAGCAACTGCCATGTGGGCAGCGCACAGTAGTGCTCTATCCACACGGCTATGAGAAGCAGCACGACGGTCAGGCCGATGAGAACCAGCTTCTGGCGCAGGCTGCCTTCGTGATGATGCTCGTGATGATGTTCGTGAGCGCAGCCGCACTCATGGTGATGTTCGTGGCAGTGACCGTGTTCGCAGTCGTGGTCGCGAAGCAGCACAACCGTCAGGCCGATGTGTATCAGCTTCTGGCGCAGGCTGCCCTCGTGATGATGCTCGTGATGATGCTCGTGATGATGTTCGTGGGCGCAGCTGCACTCATGGTGATGTTCGTGGCAGTGACCGTGTTCGCAGTCGTGGTCGTGATGATGTGTGTGTGCCATGTTCTTTCTTCTTTTGTCCTATACTTTGTTTCTTTAAGTGCTGCAAAGGTAGGGCAAAGGTTTCGCAACTCAGTTGCAAGTGGAAGAAAAACGGCGTTTTCTGCAACCCGATTGCAACGTTTGCCGCACGCTGTCGGCTGTCGTGCCACAGCAGTCGCGTCACCATGAGTGGCTCCCGGCGCCTATTTCAGGACACCGAGCTCGCGTCCCACCTTGATGAAGGCGGCGATGCACTTGTCGAGTTGCTCACGGTTGTGGCCGGCAGATATCTGCACGCGGATGCGCGCCTGGCCCTTTGGCACCACAGGATAGTAGAAGCCTGTGACGTAGATGCCCTCGTCCTGCATGCGTGCGGCATACACCTGCGAGAGCTTGGCATCGTAGAGCATGACGGCGCAGATGGCACTCTGTGTGGGCTTGATGTCAAATCCGGCGGCCATCATCTGGTCGCGGAAGTAGTTGACGTTCTCAACCAGACGGTCGTGAATCTCATTGCTCTCCTTCAGCATCCTGAACACCTCGAGCGAGGCACCGATGATGGCGGGCGCCAAGGAGTTGGAGAACAGGTAGGGACGCGAGCGCTGGCGCAGCAGGTCGATGATTTCCTTGCGGCCCGTGGTGAAGCCACCCAGGGCGCCGCCAAACGACTTTCCGAGCGTGCCGGTGTAGATATCGACGCGCCCGTATGTGTTGAAGAACTCGCTCACGCCGTGTCCCGTGGCTCCCACCACGCCGGCCGAGTGGCTCTCGTCGACCATCACCAGTGCGTCGTATTTCTCCGCCAAGTCGCATATCTTGTCGATGGGTGCCACGTTTCCGTCCATGGAGAACACGCCGTCGGTGACGATGATGCGGAACCGTTGTGCCTGCGCCTCCTGCAGACAACGCTCCAGTTCCTGCATGTCGGCGTTGGCATAGCGATAGCGCTTGGCCTTGCACAGCCGCACGCCGTCTATGATTGACGCGTGATTCAGGGCGTCGCTGATGATGGCATCCTCATCGGTGAAGAGCGGTTCAAACACACCGCCGTTGGCATCGAAGCAGGCGGCGTAGAGAATGGTGTCCTCGGTCTTGAAATAATCGGAGATGGCAGCCTCCAGCTCCTTGTGGATGTCCTGCGTGCCACAGATGAAACGCACGCTCGACATTCCAAATCCGCGACGGTCCATCATGCGCTTCGAAGCCTCGATGAGCCGGGGATGGTCCGACAATCCGAGATAGTTGTTGGCACAGAAGTTGAGCACTTCCTGTCCCTTCACCTGAATGGCTGCCCGCTGAGGGCTCTCAATGAGGCGCTCTTCCTTGTAAAGGCCTGCCTCACGAATCTCTGCCAGTGTCTGACTGAGATGTTCCTTCATTTTTCCGTACATATTCTTTCGGTTAAAAGTTAGCAGTAATCTTAATTCCACCACAAAGTAAACTATTTTTTTTGAGATAGCACACTTTTCCGGACGAAAAATCATCATAAAGCTTAAAAATATGCATTTTTTATGATTATTGTTGGTGCTATGTCGAAAATTTTTACTTATTTTGCAGTCTGAAATCTATGAACCTATTGACATTAAAAAAGTAAGACAAACGATGAAGAGAATACTTGTAATCGGTTCCACGGGTCAGATTGGCTCCGAACTGACAAGAGAGTTGCGCCGCCGCTATGGCGGAGACAACGTGGTGGCAGGCTACATCAAGGGGGCTGAGCCCAAGGGGGAACTGCTGGAAGGCGGGCCCGCCGAGATGGCCGACGTGACAGACGGGGAGATGATTGCCGACGTGGTGAAGCGCCATCGCGTGGACACCATCTACAACCTCGCGGCACTCCTCAGCGTGGTGGCTGAGTCGAAACCGCGGTTGGCATGGCGCATCGGCATCGACGGACTGTGGAACATCCTGGAGGTGGCACGCGAAAACCAGTGCGCCGTGTTCACGCCCAGCAGCATCGGCTCGTTCGGGCAGAGCACGCCGCACATGAAAACGCCGCAGGACACCATACAGCGGCCGCAGACCATCTATGGGGTATCGAAGGTGACGACCGAACTGCTCAGCGACTACTTCCAGAAGAAATACGGCACCGACACGCGGGCCGTGCGTTTCCCCGGCATCATCTCCTACGTGACACCACCGGGCGGAGGCACCACCGACTATGCCGTAGACATCTTCTATTCTGCCGTCAGGGGAGAGAGATTCATCTGCCCCATCAAGGAGGGAACGATGATGGACATGATGTATATGCCCGACGCGCTGAAGGCTGCCATCAGCATTATGGAGGCCGACCCCAGGAAACTGGTGCACCACAACGCCTTCAACGTGACAGCAATGAGCTTCGCGCCAGAGACCATCTACGCAGAGATAAAGAAGCACCGCCCACATTTCAAGATGGAATACCAGGTGGACCCGCTCAAGCAAAGCATCGCCGAGAGCTGGCCCGACAAGATGGACGACACCTGCGCACGCCGCGAATGGGGATGGAGCCCCGACTACGACCTGCGCCGCATGACAACAGACATGCTGGTGCATCTCGAAGAGAAAAAGAACAGAGGGGAACTGTAGCCCTCATTATATTGGAATTCAGGAGTTGCAGGAGTTCAGGAGTTACAGGAGTTGCAGACGATACTTTTAGAGCCATCCTTAAATGGAGCCAACAACACTAACGTCTGCAAATCCTGAACTCCTGCAACTTCTGAACTCCTGCAACTCAAGAAATCAGGATCATTGTCCCATGATATTTTTCTTATAGGCATCCAGTTTTTCCTCGATGGCCTTCACGCGAGCCTTCTGGTCGTCGTTGCGCTTGCCCTCGGTCTTGATGAGTGCCTCAGAGATGGGGAGCACGTCCTCCTGCAGCTCCATCAATGAGTCGAGGATGTCCTCGCCGGCCTCACTCTTCTTCATGAGTGTCTCATACTTCACGAAATACTCTTCATACGCCTTTACGGCAGCCTCGGTCTCGTCTTCAACGCCTGCGGCAGCCTCGGTGCCGGCAGCACCGCTTTCGCCTCCACTCTTGCCATCTCCGCAAGACACCATTGCCAGCCCGAAGAACATTGCAACAGCAAAATAAATGATTTTTTTCATAAGTTTGGTTGTTTGTTTTGATGATTGCCTACTCTGTTCCGGATTTTCGGCTGCCTCCAGTAGTCTCTAGTGCCACCTGCTCCTTGCAGACACAGGGATGGCCATCGGTGTTCATTCTGGTTCTACAACGCTTTTGTGCATACGTCCAACGCTGTTTAGTCCATGGGAGTGTGGTCCCGTTTTTGTTTTCTGCTTGCAAATATACGTCTTTTTTCCGAAACAGCCATCATTCTATTCCGATTTTTTTACAAATCAGACATGAATGATGGCTGTTTTCCTTCTATCAGGTGCAGGAGCGTCAATAGGCGATGACGTACCACAGGTCGCGCAGACGCTGCTCGGCATCCCACTTCCCGTCGAACGTCCACTTGGCGGTGACCTTGTGGAACTCTGGCTTCTGCTTCGACTTGTCGAGGTTATTGGCGAGCCATCCGCTGTTGCCTCCCGCGCGCTCACAGCCATAATAGTAGACCCGCTGCCCCCACGGACAGGGGTCGAGCACCTTGTCGGTGTAGGCGTAGGAGATGTTCTGGTCGAGAATCATCTCCGACATCTTGCAGTTGAGCAGGAAGAACTGTGAGTCGTGATGGTAGCGTCCGAGTGGCGTGGGGCGCTTGGCATCGAACTGCGAGTTGGTGATGACGAGCTTCTTCTTCTCATTGCCGCGCCCGTCGTGCCAGATAATGGCGCGCCCATCGCCATAGAAGCGGCAGCGCGTGGCGTAGCACCAGCCGCGCGGACACAGGAAGTCGACGCCCGGACAGCGCAGGAACAGGTCGGCATGATAGTACATGCCGTTGCCCTCGGGCGCCCACAGCGACAGGGCGTCGTTGCCGTCGGCCCAGATGTTGCAGTTCACAATGATGGTCCGCGTGGCCCGTCCGAAGACGGCCATCTGGTGCTTGGTGGTGTTCTCAACCGTCGTCCCGTAGTTGTTATAGATGGTCATGGTGCTGATCACACAGTCGTCGGCACCTTCCTGCAGCACCACCACGCCGTTGCCCACGGGCTTGCCGTGGTACTCGGTCACGGCGCGCGTCTCAGCCGTCTCGGCCAGCACCAGCACGGTGCTGTCGCGATGTTCGCCCACCAGCACAATGTTCGGGCGGTCCACGATAACTTTCTGCTCGTAGATGCCTTTGCGGATGAATATCTTGAACGGGCTGTCGGGCTGCTCGGGAGCCTGCTCAATGGCCTGCTGGATGCTCTCGCCCGGGGAGACGATGACGTTGAAGTCGGCCATGTCCTTGCGCGGTTCGCGGAACATCTCAATGAGGCCTGTCTCGTTGGCGCCTTTTGTCTTCAGGCTGATGCTCACCTTGTTGGCGGGGTCGAACTTGTCGGCCCACGCGTCGTAGAGCGGATAGAGGTCGGCCGGACGGTCGCCATACCAGGCATAGCCGTTGCGCCGTTCGGGGCCGATGTCCTGCAGATGGCGACGGGGCAGACCGTCGCGGTCGCACACGTAGGGCTCACAGTATTTCAGGTCGTAGAAGCGTCCCCACAGCGGCTTTCCCTTGGCATCGGGCACCAGTCGCGTGTCGCGGTCGGGACTGCCAGGCTCGCCCGTGCGCTCCAGTCGGAGGCCTGTCAGCTTGTAGCGGTCAAACCATGCCATGGCAGCATGCACGGCCTGCTTCACGCGGTCATCGGGCGAGGGCAGGTCCATGAGCAATCTCACGATGCTGGCGCTCTCCTGCGTGCAGAAGGAAGGGAGCTCGTAGGCCCGCGCATGCGCCGGTTCGTAGGTGTTGCGGTCGTGCTGCTGGCACCACACGGTGAGACGCCCGTTGATGCGGATTTGCGTGGCCAGGATGCACTCCACGCCTTTTTCGAAGGCTGTCATGGCGCGCTGCCGCATCTGTTTCTCCGTGAGACCCTTGCCAAACGGCTCTTTCTGCTGGGCAATGTCGCGCAGCAGCTTCATGGTGTTTACCATCGCGTCGTCGTTGTATGTGATATGCCACTGGTAGCCATGCGTCTCTGGCCAGAACTGCGGCCAGCCGCCGTTGTCATACTGACCGCTGAGCAGATAGTCCACCGCCCGACGGAAGCCGTCGCGGAAGCGCTTGTCGCCGGTGGCTTCGTAGAGTCGCGCCAGGAAGACCATCTGGAGCGTGGTGGCGCCGTTGTCGATGGTGGAGTCGTCGCGGCGAGCTTTGTCGCGCGTTATCTGGGCGCGCTCCTCGTCGGTGAGGGCACGTGCCATGTCGATGTTCTTCGGCCAGCCGCCCGTGTCGCGCTGATAGAGCAGCACCTGTTCGCCAATGCGGCGGGCCTCGGCAGAACGAAGAAACTCAGGACTCTTGTCGCGCAGCGGCAGGTTGCGCGGATGCTGTGCCTGCGCAATGACAGCGCTCAGGCAGAACAGCAGTGACAGCATGATGCGATTCATTTTGAGTAGATACCTTGATTAGGTGTTTTGTTTTCAGCAGGCGACCGGAATGTCTTTCCGGCCTCCATTGTTTTTTTTCGGTGCAAAAATAAGCATTTTCAGCGAAACGACCAAACAAAATCCCGCTTTTTACTATCACGCGCACCTCCCCGCCTCCTCAACTCTATAGCGCCGCCCCGCTCCCCTCCTCCCTCTCTTTCTGCGTCTTCGCAAAGTCTTCCCGCTCCCCTCGCCCACTCCACTCGTCAATATCGCCCCTCCATTCCGCCAGTTTTTCCTGCCTTTTACGCCAATATCAGCCAACAATTCCATTGATTTCGTTCAACAATTCCATTGGTTTTGTTCAACAATTTCAATGGATTCGTTCAACAAAACCAATGCTTTTGTCTCAGAAAACCGCCAGATGAGTGTGCCCTATCTGTCAGAATGGCTGCTGAAGACCGCCAGTTTTGGTCGTAGAACTGCACAACCAGCAGGAATTGGCGCGTTGCAATACTTGCAAAAAGCATATTGCAGACCGCTAAAAACATCGCATTTTATCTCCTACGCTCTTGTCCATCAGTGGTTCGGACATAAAGCAGAATATTGGGCCGACAACGAATTTGACGAATAACACGAATGGCTTAGCCTTAGAAACAGAAGAATTCGGTGGATCCGTGCAATCGGTGGTCATCATATAAACGAACACGGATGACTCGGATTCTACGGATATCGGGGGTCGGCTTGTCAGAGTCTCGAAGAGACGAAAGAACACAGACGGGGGTGTGAGCTCCCGGGTAATGATGTGACAACATTTAAGCCAGATTCATGAGGATTTACGCTCTATGTGTTTTAACGTAAATCGTCGTAAATCTATCATTAATCCGTTGCGCGTCATTCAAGCTAGATTCATGAAGATTTACGTTCTATGTGTTTTAACGTAAATCGTCGTAAATCTGTCATTTATCCGTTGCGCATCATTCATGCCAGATTCATGAAGATTTACGTTCTATGCCCCGAGGGGGCGACAGAGACCAAAATATAACTGATACTGAACAAGTAACACGTTCTGTCGCCCTTTCGGGGCTGGAAAACTATGGATGATGACAGGCCAGGGGCTGGCACCCCCGTCTGTCATCTATCGCACCTTCGGTGCTTTTCCACGGACACAAATAAAAAAGAAAAACATACTTTCCTTTTGCAGTTCGCGCGTTTTTTCGTAACAACAAATGAGTTATTTAAGTTCCGCAAGTCCTGTCTGTCCCTTGGAGTTTGGGAGTTTGGGAGTTTAGGAGTTTGGACAATAGTGAATTTGCGGTGTCC
>OCTW013378510.1_pt1 | contig 11727 bp, 7 predicted proteins | sample 1539671 | NCBI WGS metagenome assembly OCTW01 (sample SAMN02144230, study PRJEB22623) | gut metagenome | biome: sheep rumen | host: Ovis aries | place: New Zealand | reverse complement strand
GCTATCGTTACCGACGCCATGATTGATGAGTTGATTTACGCTAACCAGGAGGTGAAGCATCAATATCCCGATCAGGAGATTCTCGATACATCAACGCAAGAGTATAAAGTTGACACTCAACTGCAATATGATCCCGTCGGTATACAGTGCAGCCGCTTGGAGGGCAACTACCTGAACATCCTGCAGCGCAAGTCTTTTTACAAGAACTTCAACAAGTGCTTTGAAGTGGCTAATATCACTATTGCCGAAATTCTCAATGCGCCACGTGCATTGGCAGAGATTGTGCTTACTGAGGCTGAGCGGCGCTCGGGCTGTGTGCTCATTGACTTAGGGGCCGACACCACTACTGTAAGCGTCTATTCAAAGAACATCCTGCGTCATCTGGCTGTCATTCCTCTCGGCGGTGAGAATATCACCAAAGATATTGCAACCCTACAGATGGAAGAGAGTGATGCTGAGAAGATGAAACTTAAATACGCTTCAGCCTTTACCGACAATAATGAAATTGATAATACGCTGAAATACCCCATTGACCAGGACCGCCAGGTGGAGAGTCGCCGATTCATTGAGATTGTTGAAGGCCGCCTGGAGGAGATTGTTGAAAACGCCTGGTATCAGGTGCCAAGCGAGTATTGCCAAAGTCTGCTGGGCGGCATTATTCTTACCGGCGGTGGGGCTAATATGAAGAATATAGAACAGGCTTTTCGCAACCATACCCAGATAGAGAAAATCCGCATAGCCAAATATCCCACGATACCTATCAATGGCGGTAGTGATGACATCAAGGCGAAGAATGGCATGATGAACACCGTGCTTGGTCTGCTGGCTAAGGGCGACTATAACTGTGCCGGCGGACCATTGACAGGCAACGACCTTTTTGAACAGCCAAGGTCTGGTGCTGAAACTGCCGATCAGCGCCCAGCCCGCAAAGCCGGCGAGGTGAGTGAAGGCGTTGTACTCAGCGAGGCTGAGAAGCAGAAAGCTGCTGAGGAAGCCCGGAAGAAAGCTGAGGATGAGGCTGCCAAGAAGGCTGCCGAGGAGGCCGCTAAGAAAGCTGAAGAGGAACGTATCCGCAAGGAGAATAGTAAGTGGAATAAGTTTAAGAAGGGAATCATGAACTTCGGTAAGAAACTCGTTGAGGACGAGTAAACGTTCTTCGCAAGGAAGCGCCACTTTGGCTGAGCGGAGAAATTGAAGAATATGAAGAGTTAAATTGTAAATCATTAAATTGTAAATCATCATGGCAGACAACACAATAGACATCCTCGACTTCGGCGAGCCGGAGAAGGAACACAGCATTATTAAGGTTATTGGCGTCGGCGGCGGTGGCGGTAACGCTGTCAATCACATGTACCGCGAAGGTATCCACGACGTCACGTTTGTACTCTGTAACACCGACGCACAGGCATTGAACGACTCGCCTGTGCCCGTACACCTACAGCTTGGTGCCGAGGGCCTCGGTGCCGGCAACAAGCCTGAGCGCGCACGCCAGGCTGCCGAGGAGAGCCTCGACGATATTAAGAACATGCTCTCCGACGGCACCCGCATGACGTTCATCACCGCCGGCATGGGTGGCGGCACCGGCACCGGCGCCGCTCCTGTCATTGCCCGCGTGTCGAAGGAAATGGGCATACTCACCGTGGGTATCGTCACTATTCCCTTCCGCTTTGAAGGCGCCAAAAAGATTGACCAGGCCCTCGACGGCGTTGAAGAGATGGCTAAGCACGTTGATGCACTGCTGGTGATCAACAACGAACGCCTGCGCGAGATATACCCCGACCTGTCGCTGACGGCAGCCTTCGGCAAGGCCGACGATACGCTCTCGGTGGCTGCCAAGTCTATCGCGGAGATTATTACCGTCCACGGACTAATCAACCTTGACTTCAACGATGTGAAGACCGTGCTCAAGGATGGTGGCGTGGCTATCATGTCTACCGGTTATGGTGAGGGCGAGGACCGTGTAAAGAAAGCTATCGACGATGCCCTGAACTCGCCGCTGCTCAACGACAACGACGTATTCAACTCCAAGAAGATCCTGCTCTCCATAGCCTTCAACGAGGAGAAGGGCGGTAACGACAATTTCATGATGGAAGAGATGAACTATGTCAACGACTTCATGGACAAGTTTGGCGATTTCGAAATCAAGTGGGGTGTCGCCATCGATCCCGAGCTGGGCAAGAAGGTGAAGGTGACCATATTGGCCACAGGCTTCGGTATTACCAACGTCGACGGCATGGAGGCCCGCCTGATGAAGCACTCGCAGGAGGAGGCCAACCGCATAGCCGAGGAACAAGAGAAAGCTGCTGCACGCGAGGAGCGTCGCGGACGTTATTATGGCGGCAAAGATGCCACACACCGTTACAAGCGTCATCCCCATGTCTACCTCTTCCGTCCTGAAGATCTCGACAACGACGACATCATCAGTGCAGTAGAGTCAACAGCTACCTATAAGCGTACGAAAGAGATTCTTGACAGCATCCATTCCCAGACAAATGGCGAAATCACCATTAGTGGCAAGGACACTAACAGTCAGGCTCCGGTACAGGGTGTTATTAGTTTCGTCTAAAACACCACCCACTGTTTCACGAGTATGTTAATTAATTGCATGAGGGGAGTCAGGTACGACTCCCCTTATTATTCCATTACTACATCAAGCACCATCATAAGTACAAACCCGATAGCGAAGCCTATCGTACTAAGATTGCTGTGCTCGCCTTCGCTGGCTTCGGGTATGAGTTCTTCTACCACCACATAGAACATGGCACCTGCGGCGAACGCCAACATGTAGGGCAGCACTGGCGTCATCATTGATGCAAGCAACACCACGGCCAGCCCTCCTACGGGTTCTACGACTCCGCTGAGGCTTCCTATCACAAACGAGCGCCACTTACTATTACCTGCTGCCCGCATGGGCATAGATATAATAGCGCCCTCGGGCACGTTCTGCATAGCAATACCCATGCTGACGGCCAGAGCACGGGCCATCGTCATGTGTGCTGCACCTTCTTCAGCTCCAGCAAACACTACGCCTACTGCCATACCCTCAGGCAGATTGTGGATGGTAACTGCCAATGCAAGCATGGCAGTGCGGGAGAGATGTGATTGCGGACCTTCGGGCTTGTCTGTGCCAATGTGCAGGTGAGGCGTCACTTCATCGAGAAACAGAAGAAAAGCTATACCTAGCATAAATCCCATAGCGGCAGGCATCACCGACCATTTCCCGCTTTCGGCTTCCATCTCCATTGCAGGAATAAGTAGCGACCATATTGACGCCGCTACCATCACGCCCGACGCAAACCCTAGAAGCGATTTCTGTAACCGGAACGACATCTCGTCCTTCATAAAGAAGACGAGAGCCGATCCTATCATTGTCCCTAATAGAGGTGTAAAAAGTCCAATAAATAACGTCATTTCACTAAACAGCACTTGAATCAAATTACAATTAGCATCTCAGGGTAACTTTAACGTGCCCGATTTGTGTCTGAGATCTTTTAAAGAAATCAGGGTAAAGTGTTGTTTCCCAACCCTTTACCCTTCAATCTGTCGGGATGAGGCGACTCGAACGCCCGACCCCTACGTCCCGAACGTAGTGCGCTACCAACTGCGCTACATCCCGATAGCCTACAGCAAAGAAGAGGCTGTTGGCTTTTGCGGCTGCAAAGTTACATTATTTTTTTGAATTGCGAGCACTTTTGAAGAGTTTTTTTTCAAAAACGTCTAATATCACGTGCTGTTTCATAAAAAATCCCGCAAATTCAATGCAAATTTGCGGGATTTTTATCAGTGATTATTCGTTTCTTGTTAGAAATCCATGTGGTCAAGAGCATCGCTGAAGTCCTTCGGAGCTTGCTTCTCCTCAGCGGGGCGGTACTCGTCGCCAAGCTTCTCGGCCAGTTTCTCGGCTAAGTCGCCTCCCTGTTCGGGACGTCCGTGACGTTCAGGACGGGGACGGCGCTCGCCGCGCTCAGGACGGGGACGACGCTCGCCACGTTCAGGACGTTCGCCACGCTCGCCACGTTCAGGACGTTCGCCACGCTCGCGGCGGGCGGGACGCTCCTGATAGCCCTCGGGCTTGTCGATGAGCACGCGGTGCGAGAGCTTATACTTACCGGTCTTGGGGTCAATCTCAAGTAGCTTCACCTTGATGTGGTCGCCCTCCTTGATACCTGCCTCTTCGACGGTCTCCAGGCGTTTCCAGTCAATCTCGCTGATGTGGAGCAGACCATCCTTGCCGGGCATAATCTCAACGAAGCAGCCATAAGGCATGATGCTGCGCACGACGCCGTCGTAGATTTCGCCCACCTCGGGAATGGCGACAATGGCGCGAATCTTGCTGATAGCAGCGTCGATGCTCTCCTTGTTGGGACCGCTGACCTGCACCTTGCCCACGCCGTCGATTTCGTCGATGACGATGGTAGCGCCTGTATCTTCCTGCATCTGCTGGATGATTTTTCCGCCTGGGCCAATGACGGCTCCGATAAACTCCTTGGGAATCTCGAAAGCCTCGATACGGGGTACATGGGGCTTCAGCTCGGCGCGCGGCTCGGCAATGGTGTTGGTAATGCAATCGAGGATATGCTCACGACCGGCCTTAGCCTGCATGAGAGCCTTCTCCAGGATGTCGAACGACAGGCCGTCGCACTTGATATCCATCTGTGTGGCCGTCAGGCCATCGCGCGTACCGGTGGTCTTGAAGTCCATATCGCCCAGGTGGTCCTCGTCGCCGAGAATGTCGCTGAGCACGGCATACTTATCTTCTCCGGGGTTCTTAATCAGACCCATGGCGATACCGCTGACGGGCTTCTTCATGGGAACACCGGCGTCCATCAGTGCCAGCGTGCCGGCGCAGACGGTAGCCATAGAGCTGGAGCCGTTAGACTCCAGAATTTGGCTCACCACGCGGACGGTGTAGGGGAAATCCTCAGGAATCTGGCCCTTTAGGCCGCGCCAAGCCAGGTGGCCGTGACCTATCTCACGACGGCCTACGCCGCGCTGAGCCTTGGCCTCGCCGGTGCAGAACGGGGGGAAGTTATAGTGCAGCAGGAATTTCATGTAGCTCTTGTCGAGCACATCGTCAACGAGCTTCTCATCGAGTTTGGTGCCCAGGGTGACGGTGGTCAGCGACTGCGTCTCGCCACGGGTGAAGATAGAGCTTCCGTGAGGCATGGGCAGCGGCGACACCTCGCACCAAATTGGGCGAATGTCGGTGGTCTTACGGCCGTCGAGGCGGATACCCTCGTCGAGGATGCAGCGGCGCATGGCGTCGCGCTCCACGTCGTGGTAGTAGCGGTCGATCATGGCCTCGTATTCGTCATCGCTGATCTCGACGGCAGAACCGTCGAGCACAGGGGAGGCGGCTTCCTTGGCGGCGGCGCGCTCGGCGAAGAACTTCTCCTTGAAGTCGGTGACGAGCTTCTCGAAGGCGTCGGCACGGTCCTGCTTGGGCAGAGCCTGCTTGGTAATGTCGTAGGCGGGCTGGTAGAGCTCCTTGTTCATGCGCTCGCGCAGGGCCTCGTCGTTCACCTCGTGGCAGTATTCGCGCTTTACGTCCTTGCCCAGCTCCTTGCTGAGTTCAGCCTGCAGCACGCACATGGGTTTGATGGCATCCATGGCTGCCTTCAGGGCACCGAGCAGGTCTTGCTCCGACACCTCTTTCATCTCGCCCTCCACCATCATGATATTCTCAGCCGATGCACCAACCATGATGTCCATGTCGGCCTCCTTCATCTGCTCGAAGGTGGGGTTGATGACATACTCGCCGTTAACGCGGGCCACGCGCACCTCAGAGATGGGGCACTCGAAGGGAATATCCGAGCAGGCCAGTGCTGCCGAGGCGGCAAATCCGGCGAGTGCATCGGGCTGGTCAACGCCGTCAGCCGAGAAGAGCATGACGTTGACGTACACTTCTGCGTGATAGTTACTGGGGAACAGTGGACGCAGCACGCGATCCACGAGTCGCGATGTCAGGATTTCGTTGTCAGAGGCTTTGCCTTCACGCTTTGTGAATCCGCCGGGGAATCGTCCTGCGGCGGCATACTGCTCACGATAGTCAACCTGTAAAGGCATGAAATCTGTTCCGGGAACTGCATCTTTTGCGGCACAAACAGTAGCCAGGAGTACGGTGTTGTTCATGCGGAGCATGACAGAGCCGTCGGCCTGCTTTGCCACTTTCCCGGTTTCAATGGTGATGGTACGTCCATCGGCCAATTGAAGGGTCTTTGTAATTACGTTCATCTTAATTTAAAAACATCTGTAAATATAAAACAATTGCGCATTGGCGCTAAAACTGTGCAAAGGTACATATTATAATATGAATAAACGAATAAAGACAGAATATTTTTCGTTTTTTATGATTTTTGTGCTACCTTTGCACGCAAAAATAAAGAATGAAATGAAAACAACTACAAAAATATTAGCCATTGGGCTATTGGTGACAGCCATGATTGGCTGTACCGGCAACAAGTTTAAAGTGACCGGGCAGATTAGCGGCGCCGAGGATTCGCTGCTCTATTTTGAGAATGTGGGTTTAGATGGCATCAACGAGGTGGGCAAGACCACGCTCGGCGCTGACGGCAGTTTTAGTTTCAGCGGCGAGGCTCCCGAGGCTCCTGAGTTCTATCGTCTGCGCATCAGCGACCAGATTATCAACGTAGCCATCGACTCTACCGAAACCGTTACCATCAAGGCCCAATACCCGCAGATGGCCTCCGACTACGAGGTGAGCGGCTCTGCCAACAACGAGAAGATCAAGGAGCTCACCCTCAAGCAGATGGCCCTGCAGCAGCGCGCCATCGCCCTTGAGCAGAGCGGCCGGCTAACGCCCGCCGAGTTTCGCGACTCACTAGTGCGCATGCTCAACACCTATAAGCAGGATGTCACGTCAAACTACATCTTCAAGGCGCCCAACGAGAGCTATGCCTATTTCGCCTTGTTTCAGACCCTGGGCCCGTGGCTCATCTTCGACCCCAAAAGTAACCGTGAAGACAGTCGCGTGTTTGCCGCCGTGGCCACCAGCTGGGACACGTTCCACCCCGGTGCCCTCCGCGGCGAGAACCTCCACAACATTGCCATTGAGGGTCTGAAGAACGCCCGCATTGCCGCGGCTAAGAGCCAGGCCGCCGCCCTCGACGCCAGCAAGGTGATAGAGACCGGCGTGCTCGACATTGAACTGACCGACAATCGCGGCCGCCAGCAGCGACTCACCGACCTAAAGGGCAAGGTGGTACTGCTCGACTTCCATGTTTTCGGCATGGAAGACTCACCCAAACGCATCCTTGAGCTTCGCGAATATTATAATAAGTATCACGCGCAGGGGCTTGAGATTTTCCAAGTGTCGCTCGACGGCGACGAGCATTTCTGGAAACAGATGACCGACGCCCTGCCGTGGATTTGCGTGCGCGATGCTGACGGGCTGAACTCATCGCTGCTGATGCGTTACAACGTGCCGTCAGTACCCGAATTCTTTATCATCGACCGTCAGAACAACCTGGTAAAGCGCTCATCACAGATTAAAGACCTCGACGCGGAGATTAAACGTCTGCTGTGAGCACAATAAAAAACCTGTTCTGCGCGTTATATATAACGTGTCAAGGCATATATGCTTGGTAATAGTTGTGCTGTTGGGCCTTCATGAGGCTCGTGCACAGTACGATCCGTCGTTCAGTCACTACTGGGCGATGGAACCGTCGTATAATCCCGGCGCTGCAGGCAAAGACAATGTGCTGAACGTCGTCGGCGCCTACAACATGACGCTTACAGGCTTTGAGAACAACCCCCGGACGATGTATATCGCTGCTGACATGCCGTTACAATTCCTTGGCGCTCGCCACGGCGTGGGTCTTCAGCTCATGAACGACGCCATCGGCCTCTTCTCCCACAAGAAACTTGCCGGTCAATATGCCTACAAATTCCGGCTCATTGGTGGCATGCTCAGCGTAGGCATACAGGCCGGTATGCTCAGCGAGACCTTCGACGGCTCGAAAGTGGACCTAGAAGACGCCAACGACAACGCCTTCTCCAAATCGTCGGTCACGGGTACTGCCCTTGACCTGGGCGCCGGCATCTACTATCAGCACCGCCTCTGGTACGTCGGTGTGTCGGCTACCCACCTGACGGCCCCCACTGTAGAACTGGGTGAAACCAACGAGTTATCTGTCAGCAGTAGTTATTATTTTACCGGCGGATACAATATTCGGCTCAGAAATCCGTTTCTTATGTTGCAGACTTCCGTTTTGGGACGTACCGACGGGGTGGCTTTTCGCGGCGACGTGACGGCACGCCTGAAATACACCAACGACAAACGGGTGATGTACGGCGGCGTGACATATAGTCCCACTAATTCCGTGACGCTGCATATAGGCGGCAACTTCCACGGGGTGATGGTAGGCTACAGCTATGAGGCCTATACCGGCGCCATCAGTTTAGGCAATGGCAGCCACGAGTTGTTCATCGGCTATCAGACCGACATCGACTTTGGCAAGAAAGGCCGCAACCGCCACCAGAGCGTGAGGATACTGTAGACTCACCCCCGGCCCCTCCCTGTGAGGGAGTGGAGAAAAATACAAGAGCTTCGAGTAAGAATAGTTATAAGAATTAAGAAACAAAATAAGGAAAGATATGAGTAGTGACAGATTAAATTCCATAGCAGAACACATCACTCCCCTCCATACAGGGAGGGGCCGGGGGTGGGTCTGGAGGAGCCGGGGGTGGGTCTGCCTCCTTTTGGCTTTTCTACTGACAGGCTGCTTCGGCAGCAAGATTTCGTCAGGCAGTGGTGGTGAGCTTACTGGCAGCAGCGGGCGCACGTTCTCCGAGCCGTCGCCCTATGGCATGGTGCTCGTCAAGCGCGGCCACCTGAAGATGGGGCTTGAGCAGCAAGACTCCCTCTGGGGTAAGCAGACGCCCGTCCGCGACATCTCCATAGACGGTTTCTGGATGGACGACACCGAGATTACCAATTCCGAGTACAAGCAGTTTGTCAACTACGTGCGCGACAGCATCCTGCGCGAGCGTCTGGCCGACCCCAACTACGGCGGCGACGAGACCTACAAGATTGAGGAGGACAAGAACGGCGACCCCGTGAAGCCTCACCTGAACTGGAAGAAGAACCTGCCGCGAAAGCCCAACGAAGACGAGCTGCGCGCCATCGAAAGCCTTTACGTCACCAACCCCGTGACGGGCGAGAAGATGCTCGACGCCTCGCAGATGAACTATCGCTACGAGGTTTACGACTACACCGCCGCCGCCCTGCGCCGCAACCGTCTGAAGGCTACCAACGACAACGGCGGTGCACTCTCTGAGCGTAACCTCAATACCGACATTCAGGACGACCCCAACGAAGTGGTATGGATATCCAAGGACACAGCCTACATCAACGACGAGGGCAAGATTGTGCGTGAGACCATCAACCGCCCGCTGAGCAGTCCCTGGGACTTCCTCAATACCTACATTATTAATATATACCCCGACACGACATGCTGGGTCAACGACTTCCCTAATGCCGACAACGAGGTCTATATGCGCAACTATTTCTCCAACCCCGCCTATAACGACTACCCCGTGGTGGGCGTCACGTGGGAGCAGGCCAACGCTTTCTGCGCCTGGCGCACGGAGTACCTGCTCAAGGGCTTAGGCCCCGCCGCCCGCTATGTGCAGCGCTACCGTCTGCCGACGGAGGCCGAGTGGGAATACGCCGCCCGCGGCAAGGAGGGCACAGAGTTTCCCTGGGAGAACGAGGCCATCGCCTCGGGCAAGGGCTGCTTCTTTGCCAACTTCAAGCCCGATGACGGCAACTATACCAAGGACGGTAACCTGATTACGTCGAAGGTAGGCATCTACAGCTCCAACAGCAATGGCCTGTATGATATGGCAGGCAACGTAGCCGAGTGGACGTCGACCATCTATACCGAGGCCGGTGTCGACGCCATGAACGACGTCAATCCGCAGCTGAGCTACAACGCTGCCAAGGAAGACCCCTACCGCTTCAAGAAGAAGTCGGTGCGTGGCGGCTCGTGGAAAGACCCCGAGAGCTATATCCGCTCCGCCTGGCGCAGCTGCGAGTTCCAGAACCAGCCGCGCTCCTTCATCGGTTTCCGCTGCGTGCGCTCGCTGGCCAACAGCGTGAGCGACAAGGTGAAGCCCGCCAAGCGTCCGAAGCGGAAATAAGACTTGGGAAAGGCGGAATATCGTAATAACGAAATAACGTAATAATGACATAACGAACTATCGGAACAAAACGAAAGAAATTTCCATGACACGATACAGTAAATTCAATATCATCTACCGCTTGCAGAAGTGGCTTGACAGTGTCCCCGGACAGACGTTTATGAACTACGCCTACAGCTGGGGTGCGTCGATTGTGATTTTAGGTACGCTTTTCAAACTGACCCACCTGCCGGGAGCGAACGTCATGCTGTTCCTCGGCATGGGCACCGAGGTGGTGGTGTTCTTCATAGCAGCCTTCGACCGGCCGTTCGACAAGACAGCCGACGGCATGGACCTGCCTACGCATGTGCCCGAAGAGGCCCTGGCGGGAGCTGAGGGCGCCGTCGTCGTTGGTGGGGGGATGCCGATAGGCGGGGCTGTTGCAATGCCGCAGCACGGCGGACTCGAGAGCGAGGGATTCGCAGGAGGTGAAGGCTTAGCAGGAGGCGAAGGCGGCGGACACAGTGGCGGCGGAACCGTCATTATCGGTGGCGGCAGCGTTATTGGCGGCGGTGTCGTTAGCGGCGGCGGGGCTGTCGGTGGTAGTACCGGCGGGACTGCTGCTGAGGGCGGTGGGGCTCCAACGGTAGATACCGAGGCCATTGCAGCTGTAGCCTCGTCGGTGACGACGATGGCCGGCGGCCAGGTAGTGTCGCCCGTGCCGCAGGTGAACCCCGAACTGGAGGAGGCTACGAGCAACTACGTCGACGAGCTGAAGCGCCTGACGGAGATGCTCTCGAAGGTGGCCGAGCAGAGCGAGCGCCTGACGCGCGACAGCGAGGAGATGGAGAACCTGAACCGCACGCTGACGGGCATCTGCAAGATTTACGAGATGCAGCTTAAGGGCGCCAGCCAGCAGATAGGCACCATCGACGAGATTAACGAGCAGACACGCAAGATGGCCGACCAGATCAGCGAGCTCAACCGTATTTATACCCGCATGATTGAGGCCATGACGGTCAACATGAACGTCGGCCCCATGGCTGCCAAGTCATAGCCTGCCGCCAGCGGTCAGTAACCCAACTGCCAGCGGTCATTCACTCAATTGTAAATCGTAAATAGTAAATCGTAAATCTAATCGATGGCAATAAAGAAAAGACCAGTTTCTCCGCGCCAGAAGATGATTAACCTGATGTACGTCGTCTTGATGGCCATGCTTGCGCTGAACGTCTCCAACGAGGTGCTCAACGGCTTCTCCATCGTGGAGGAGAGCCTGAAGCGCACGACGGCCAATGCTACCAAGGAGAACCTCGCCATATACGAAGACTTCGGCGCCCAGATGAAGGCCAACCCTCAGAAGGTAAAGGAGTGGTACGACAAGGCCATGTACGTGCGCCAGCTGAGCGACTCGCTCTTCAACCTGGCCGCCGAACTGAAGGTGGCCATCGTCAAGGAGGCCGACGGCAAGGACGGCGACCTTGACAACATCCGCAACAAGGAAGACATGGAGGCCGCCAACCAGGTGATGCTCGCCCCCGGCCGCGGCCGCGGTCAGGAGCTGTTCAACACCATCAACGACTACCG
>OCTW011451074.1_pt1 | contig 11730 bp, 11 predicted proteins | sample 1539671 | NCBI WGS metagenome assembly OCTW01 (sample SAMN02144230, study PRJEB22623) | gut metagenome | biome: sheep rumen | host: Ovis aries | place: New Zealand | reverse complement strand
ATAAATTGCATGTTTCATCTGTTTTAAAATATTCGTCTAATTTGGGATATCCTACTACAACACAGTTTTCTTTGTTTTCTTTTATTTGTGAGCTATATATATCAATATTTAATTCATTTTCGACAAAATATCTGAACAAAAATCTGTGAAAATTTTGAGTGTATAATTCCGGATATTCAAAAACTGTGGAACCATACAAAGAATAGAATGTTAATGCAAATTTAGATACAAATTCAGGCATGTGAATTTCGGGCAAATCCCATTCTTGATCATAAAAAACAATATCAGGTTTAAATTCTTCTAAATCAACATACTTACCATTTTTATAAGCGTAATCAACATTCATTCCTCTTGATTTAAAGAATTCATAATTTTCTTCTAAATTATTTCTTGTTTTATCTTTACCTTTTGCAGCCAAAGTTAAAATACTAACTAATACTAATGGTTCAAATTTATCACTTTTTTCAAATTCTTCATAAACAGATTGATAAGTCCACTTTTGGTTTTCTCTGATTAGAAAAATTACCTTAATTTTTTCAGTTTTATTTTTTAATTTTTCAATAACACATTTATAATTATTTTTTACTTTGATAAGATTTTGTTTTAAATCTAAAGATGTTAAGTAATTTTTATATTTTGTACGAGTTGTTTTTAATGGAATTAACCAAGAGGTACACTTATACAATGTACTAAAAATTTTCATAAAGTTTTTTCTCCAACAGGGATAAATGAAAACAAGTAAAATCTTTCTGTACAAACGCTTTCTGCAATTTTAAACATAGGTATTATACCAAATTTGTTTAACTTTTTCACTGCCCAATACTTTTTATCTGCAAATTTTGCATTTTGGTTTCTGAAAAATTCCAAAACGTTCAGTTTAGCATTATTTTTATCTCTGTTAAACATTGCCAAATGGGTTTTATCTTTTACGTTTACGGTTGAATGTGGATTTCTGAAATAATAATAATTTACATTTGGTACGCTAACAATACCATTTGCATAATATACCGCTTTTGCAGTAAATAATTTGTCTTCACAATAAACTTGCTCAGGCCATTTTATATCGTTTTGACGCAACATTTCTGTTTTATATATTTTATTTGTGGGACATTCGTTTTTAAAGTGGTTGCATAACGTAAATTTATCTTCAAGTGATGTTTTAAATGTTTCTTCTTTTATTTTTAAACGTTTCTTTGTTCTTCCGTTACCTATGCGAACATTTGTTGCCAGTGCAATGTCGGAATTATATTTTTTTGCGGCATTATATAATTTTTCAAAATAGTCTAAATCAATCCAGTCATCACTATCTACAAAACCAATATACTCGCCTTCTGCGGCTTTCATGCCCACATTTCTTGCTGCACCTTGTTTTTTATTTTCCTGCTCTATAATCTTTATACGATTGTCTTTTTGTTGAAAGGATTTTGCTATATTTATTGAATTATCCGTAGAACCATCGTTTATAAGGATAATTTCAATATCTTCAAGTGTTTGATTAACAAGTGAATTCAAACATTTTTCAATATATTCTTCAGTATTATAGAAAGGAACAATAACAGATAACTTAGTCATTATGTGCTTTGCCTCTCATTATATATGAAATTTTTATATTATTTTTAAACATAATCCACTTGAGTTTATTTTGCAAAATCAACCTTGAACTTATAATAATACAAATAATTTCAATATACAACACTTATGAAATATTTATTGATTAATGTTTAAATTTCCTAAAATATGGTTTTCTTCGACTTTTGTTATTGTAATATTTTGAGTTGTGTTAATTAAATTTTTATCTTTTGAATTAATTAATACCGTTAAGTAATTTTCAGTCATGCCTTTTAAAAATCCTGTTTTTTTATCCGGATGCTTCTCAATTATTACGCTATGTTGTGTTCCTATATTTTTTTCTATAAATTCTTTTGTTTTTTGTGAAGAAATTTGTTTTATTAAATTTGCACGTTCTTCTTTTATTTTATCCGATAGATGTCCGTTCATATTTTCTGCTTGTGTACCTTTTCTTATTGAATAAGGGAAGGTATGAATAGCAGTTAATCCTGATTTTTTAAGGTTTTCAAGCGTTATTTTAAAATCTTCTTCCGTTTCACCAACAAAACCTGCTATAATATCACTCCCTAAAAATGGTAGTTTAAACATTGAATTGATTTTTTCAATTTGTTCTAAATAATCTTCAACTTTATAAAATCTGTTCATTCGTTCCAAAGTTTTATTACATGCAGATTGAAGTGAAAGATGAAAATGAGGACAGAATTGTTCTGATTTTGATAAAAAATTAAGTAATTCGTCCGTAATTTCCAATGGGTTAAGAGAACCAAGCCTATATCTTATTTTTGTGTTATTTTCAACTTCTTTTAATAAGTCAAGAATTGTTTTTCCCCATTCTTTTCCCCATTGACCGATGTGAATACCTGTAAAAATAACTTCTTTGAAACCGTGTTCTTCAAAAAAGTTTATTTGGTCTATTATGAACTTACTGTTTGCGGAACGGGATTTACCCCTTGCAAACGGAATTATGCAATAAGAACAGCGATTGTCGCAACCGTCTTGGATTTTTAGGCTTGCACGTGTCTTTATTGTGTCACATAGTGTTACTTCGTTAAATTCGGACAAGTTCATAATGTCACCGACATTAATTTTTTTGTTAGAGGATAAGAATTTTACAATATCAAATTTTTCGTTATTTCCTAAGACAAAATCTATAAAATCGTTTTCAAATAAGTTTTCTTTTTCTGTTTGTGCTATACATCCCGTAATAAGAGTTTTTATAGAAGGATTTATATGTTTTGCATTTCTCAAAATATATAGTGCTTCATTATCCGATTTATGTGTAACAGAGCAAGAATTTAAAATGTACAAGTCAGCATTTTCGATTTTATCAACTTTATTGTAACCTGCATTTGTAAGTTTTTCTTCTATCACAGCACCTTCAAATTGGTTTGATTTGCAGCCCATTGATTTTAAAAAATAATTTTTCATAACCCGATTATATAAAAAAAATAGCCACTTGTACAATACAAAAGGACTACATTACAACATAAAATAATTGTATGAGAAATCATGAAATTTTACCCGAAGGCATTATTTTAGAGAATGAAAAAAATATTTTAAGCAGACGAGAATTGGAAATAATAATTCTTGTTGCGGCAGGTTTTGAAAATAATCAGATAGCCAAAATTTTTAAAGTAACATTATCAACGGTAAAAAAACAATTAGAAAAAATTTATGAAAAATTACATGCAAAAAATCGTGCTAATGCAGTTTTTATAGCTTGTAATCATAATTTAATTTCGTTAAATGATTTTAATTTGATTATGAAATCTTCTGAAATGATTGATTTTATTGTTAAATGCGGTTTTTATTTAAAAAGAAAATATTATTAAATTTATGTAAAGGTATCACCTTGTTGTGTTAAACTAAATATAAGGACATAATAAAGGAGAAAAAGATGATACCTATTTTAGATTCAAAAAGACAATACGCAACTATTGGTGAAGAAGTTGAAAAAGAAGTTTTAGAAGTTCTACGCTCAGGTCAATACATTTTGGGCAAACATAATAAAGCACTTGAACAAGAATTATCAGAATTTATCGGTGTAAAACATTCCGTATGTTTAAATTCAGGCACGGATGCTTTACATTTGGCATTAAGAGCATTAGATATAGGTGCGGGTGATGAAGTTATTTCAACAGCATTTACATTTGTTGCAACAGCAGAAGCAATAGGTATTGTTGGTGCAAAACCCGTATTTGTTGATATTAATGCAGATACATTCAATATTGACCCTGCAAAAATAGAAAATGCGATTACACCAAAAACAAAAGCAATAATTCCTGTTCATTTATACGGTCAACCGGCAGATATGGATGTAATTTTGGATATTGCAAAACGTCATAACTTATATGTAATTGAAGATGCTTGCCAAGCAATTGGTGCTTTGTATAAAGGTAAAATGGTTGGTTCTTTAGGTGATATAGGTTGCTTTAGCTTCTATCCTACAAAAAATCTTGGTGCTATGGGTGATGGCGGATTATTAACAACAAATTCAGATATGATTAAGGATAGAGTAGTTGCTTTGAGAAATCACGGTGGGGCTATTCGTTATCATCATGACGAAATTGGTGTAAATTCACGACTTGATGAAGTTCAAGCAGCAATTTTAAGAGTTAAATTAAAACATATTAACGAATGGAACAAAAAAAGACGTGAAAACGCATACAGATATAATGAATTATTTGCAAAATGTTCGGATATTGTAACTCCAAAAGAATTGGATGATACATATTGTGTATATCACCAATACACAGTAAAAATCCCTAACAGAGATAACATACACAAAATGCTTCAAGAAAAAGGTATAGGTGCAATGTTATATTATCCAATTCCATTACACATGCAAAAAGTTCATGAATATTTAGGCATGGGTAAAGGTTCTTTACCAATTACAGAAAAAAATACAGAAGTTGTTATTTCACTTCCAATGTTCCCTGAATTGACAAAAGAAGAACAACAAACTGTTGCCGATACTTTAATTCAATGTGTTGAAGAATCAAAAGCTTTAGCATAAAATACGTAATTATTGATATTAAAAAGGTGATAACTATAATTTTAGTTATCACCTTTTTTAGTATGATTAAAATTTTATCTGTCACGAAGTTTTGCAAGTAAGTTTAAAATTTCTATGTATAACCAAACAAATGTTACCATCAAACCAAATGCACAGTACCATTCAAAAGATTTGTCAGCCATTGTTTCAGCACCGTCTTCAATTGTTTTAAAATCGATAATAAAGTTAAGTGCTGCAATAACACAAACAACTGCACTGAAACCGATACCAACAAGACCAGAACCAAATAAACCGGGAACGCTCATGTGGAAAAATGAACCGATAATTTGTACCAAATAAATACCTAAAATAGATAACATAGAAATCATCAGTACACTTCTGAATTTTTCGGTGCATTTAATAATCCCTGCTTTATATAGTGCAAGCATTACAAAAAATGCCATAAAAGTTGAACCTACTGCTTGAATTACAATGCCGGGATATTTTGCTTCAAACATTACTGAAAGACCGCCTAAAACAAGACCTTCACAAAGAGCATATACAGGTGCCATGAATTTAAGAGTTTTTCTTGCAAACATAATTACTATAAATGAAATAATTGAACCGATAAATCCGCCCATCATAAGTGCTGCGGCTTTGTCTGAAAAACCTTGTGCATAAAGCATAAATTCATACACACTTGTTAATAACAGGCAAACAAAAAGAATAAATGTTTTGTTTACGGCACCATTTATTGTCATTGGTTCACCACTTAAAATTCGCTCATTACCTTCAAGAGCTTGTCTTGAAAAAACAGGATTTGACATGTTTTTTTTTCTCCTTCTTATATCTACATTCTTTATTTTAACATATTTTTTTTAACAATAAAATATATTAATGTTTTTTTAATGTAAAATTAGGATATGTTAAAGCAATTTTTAAAATTTATTAAATATTATGGAAAAAACAGGAGTATAAAAATTTTTCTTTTTATTTGTATTTCTGTTCTTGCAGGATGCTTGGAATTTATTGGTGTTGGTCTTGTATATCCGTTCTTGATAATGGTTATTAAGCCTAATAATTCAATTAATTTATTCAATAATTTTATAAATGAATTTTATCAACTTGTTTTAATAGGTTTTCTGATTATTTTAATGTTTGTGCTTAAGAATATACTTATGATAATTTGCACCTATTTGCAGAATAAGTTTGTTATAAGCTGGAAAAATGATATAAATGAGATGTTAATGCAATTTTATTTGTATGCACCATATAAAAAACTTTATGCAGATACAAGTTCTGAAAAAATATATAATCTTACTGTTTTAAGTTCACAGACACTGGAAACATTTGTTTTAAGAACTCTTGTTTTTATAACAAATGGTATTATAATTTTTTTGATTTTGACTTTATTATTGATTAAATTTTCGCTGATTGCTTTATTTACGATAATATTAGTTGCCTTGTGTTTATATTGTTTAAATAAATTTTTTAAAAAAAGAACAGAAGTTTTGGCACCCAAAATGCTTGAATTTTCATTGAAAAATAATAATCAGGTTATTGAAAACGTTAAGAATTTGAAAGAAATAAGGATTTTTTCTGCGGAGAAGTTTTTTTTAAATAAATTTTTAAATATTCAAAGGGAAAATAACAATGTAATATTCAAAAATTCTTTCTTTGCCGCAATTCCGCCTTATATGGTTGAAATGCTGCTTGTAATGGCATTGATAGTAATTGCAGGTTTTATAACTTATCAAAATATTAATGATTCATCAAAAATAATAGCGTCTTACGGCTTAATTCTTGCGGTAATATTCAGAATTGCACCATCGTTAAATCGTATTCAGGTTGCTATGAATCACATGAATTCTTCAAAAGAAATGATAAAAAAAATGAATGAAGAATATGAAAAAAATAAATTTGATAAAGTTTCTATTAAAAGTTTGGGTGATGAAGAATTTATGTATAAAAACAGCCTAAAACTTAAAAATGTAAATTTTGGGTATAAAGAAAATATACAAGTATTAAAAGATATCTCTTTTGAAATTAAAAAAGGTGAAATAGTAGGTATAACAGGATTATCAGGTGCAGGCAAAAGTACTTTGGCCGATATAATAATGGGTTTATTGCCTGTTGATAGCGGAGAAATATTCGTTGATGATAAAGAGCTTACACTGGCAAATGTGGATAGTTATAGACAAATAATAAGTTATGTTCCGCAAGATATGAACATACTGGATGAGAGTTATAAAAATAATGTTGCATGGGGTATAGAAGAAGATAAAATAGATATTCAAAAAGTTAAGGAGTGTATAAAACGTGCTTGTTTGAATGAAGTTGTAGAAAGCAATGGTGGATTGAACAGTAAAATAATAGGTTTATCACAAGGTCAAAAACAACGTTTGATGATAGCAAGAGCATTATATAAAAATCCTGAAATAATTGTTTTAGATGAAGCAACATCAGCTTTGGATGTTGAAACAGAAAAAGAAATAATGCAAATGTTAAAAAGTATAAAAGGAGAAAAAACAATAATAATAATAGCACATCGCTTGGCAACGTTAAAAGAATGTGATAAATTAATATATGTAAAATCAGGTGAAATTGTTGATATAGGTAGTTATACGGATATAAAAAATCGAAATGAAGATTTTAAAAACTTAATAAAACTATCAAAATTTTAAATAAACCACTTTACAAGAAAAAAAGTCTTTGATATAATATAAATACGATATTCCTCGATAGCTCAATGGTGGAGCAACCGGCTGTTAACCGGTAGGTTGTTGGTTCGAGCCCAACTCGGGGAGTTTTTTCTATATTTAGGGGTTGAATTAGTTTCAACCCCTTTTGTAGATTATCAGAGAGATTGAGAAAAGTACCCCCGGAAGTTTGAGAGAATTCTCAAACTTTTTAAGTTTTCGGGGAAGTATTTCAAAACCAACTGATATAAACTCTCAAACTCTCAGATAATTCATTCTTAAAGTCTCTGATACTTTATTGATAAGTTATGTGTCTTTATGTGTTTTAATGTTAAGATTTACTTATGAATAACTGTAAGAGCTTCGCTCCATCAATAGATAATAATTCTAAAATTCTTATTTTAGGCTCAATGCCCGGAGTAAAATCATTAGAGGAACAACAATATTATGCACACCCACAAAACAGGTTTTGGAAAGTTATGGGTGTTGTTTGTAATGAGCCAAAATTGCCTGAATTCGACTATGACTTAAAATTAAAAACACTTTTGAAAAATAATATCGCACTTTGGGATACAATAAAATCCTGCAAACGAGAGGGGAGCCTTGATTCTGATATACAAAATGAAAAACCAAACGATATAAGGAAACTGTTGAAAAAATACCCGAATATACAAACAATATGCTTAAATGGGAATAAATCATATACCGCATTTAAAAAATATTTTTCGGATTTGTTGGGAAAATATAATTGCCACAAAATACCCTCAACGAGCCCTGCTAATGCAAGATATAGCCTTGATAAACTTATAGAGGAATGGCTAATGCATATTAAAGAAATTATATATACATAAAGTAATTTTTATACTTTATAAATTTCTTTGTACATATTCTAAAATTTTATTGCCGATTTCACAGTTATACTCTTTTAAGATATCATTTAGAGCAGGAATTATTAATTTCCTTTGACGTTCCAATTCTGACTTAACAATTTTAGGCGAAATATCTATATCTTGAGCAAAAAGTTCCCAGTCTTTTTCTGCTACATCTTTATAGAATTTAGCTTTACCTATTTTCATGGCAATTCGTTGGTCACAGTCATAAACCGATGTGCATAGTAAATCATATGCAGGAGTTAAATCTATGTCATTTAAATCATAAAAAGACAGTGAAAAGTTTTTTGAATGTGCATCTGTATTTCCAATAAGATAATTAAATACAACTCGTTTAACAAATTCAAGTTTAATTCTTGCAGGTGTTGTTGTTTGATTTAAAACCCACAAACAGTCTTTAAATGTAACATCGTACTTATCTCTTGATTGTACTCCAAGACTTTGAGCAAAGTCTTCCTGTAAAATTCTTTTCATTCTTAGACACTTTGTATGAGTATGGTTTGTACAACTTTTACACTCTCTCGTGCAACCCATATTATGGTCCGTATTTCCATCACAATATTCATCTACCCATCTGTCAAATCTTTCAATCAAAAGAAATTCCAAACTGTCTACACTTTTAATTTCAATATCAGAGACTACAATTCCTAATTTACGTGCTAATTTCATGCAAATATACTCATTTTGTATAGATTGAGCATATTTAGGTAGCGCAGTTTTTATTATATGAGTTGTCGGAATATCATCTTCAGGCATAGCAATTTTGCCATCAATAACACATACCGCAGTTTTTTCTTGTGCTCCTGCAAGAGAAATTCTATTTCCCATGTAAGGTTTGTAAGGTAATTCTTCAATAAGTTTTTTTAATTCTTTATCGGATATAATTCGACCTTTTATTTTTATAAAACATTCTGCTTGTTCAGGTTCATCCTTTTGATAAAAAGAAATAGCACCGGCACAATCACGACCTATTGCTTCAAGTAGCTTGAAATCGTTATTTATGTTAATCTTGTATTTTTTTGCAAGCAATTCTTTCATATTAGGATTCTCAGGAAGTAATCCGCCAAAATATGCCCTGCAAATTTTTTCTTTGTACGGTTCTTTTGACAATGGTAAAGATAAGGATATAGGAAAATCTGCATCATCATTATACAAAAATTCCATTTTACCGTTTATAAGAGATAATGTTCCAACTTCAATTCCGTTTAATCTTACTGAAAGTTCGCTTGCCATATATTACTCCTGTACCATAAGCCTTATACCAAGATTTGATAAAACCTTAAGTGTTTTTTCAACTTCACAAGTCGGCTTTCCATTTTCTAAATCAGATAAAAAGCGGGTACCAACATTTGATAGTTGTGCAAGCTGAACCTGCGTAAGCTTTTGTTTCTTACGAGTTTCTTTAACTAATTTGCCAATGTCTTTAATAGATATTATTTGCATAAAATTATTCCCGTACTGTAATATTACATCATTTTTTTGTGTTTGTCAATAGAAATATTCCCGTAAGGGAATAAAAATATAAATAAATTTAAGTTTTGCGGTGATTGTTACCGTACGGGAATAATATATAATAAATTAGTAGTTTTATATAACAGCAAAAAATATATTCGTTTAATATGGAGTACAACTCCAGATTAAACGAATTTTGAATTAAAATTTTGTCATCGGTTCGTTTTTAGCTCATGTTAAAAAATGTGTCTGAAATGCGCGGTATTATTGGTTGATAGACTTGACTTGTTGTAAAAGTGAGTTACTATGAATAGTGACATAGCAAGCGTTTTAAGACTCAACAGGTTCGGGGCCAACCTAGGCAGTTTTAAGAGTTTGTGTATAGATACTCATGATACTTCTTGGTGGGTTTTAAGGGGTGTAGTTATAGATGGGTTTTAATGGGACATTTGAAAAAATGTAGATTATCAGAGAGATTGATTTACATTATCAGAGAGATTAAGAATACTACCCCCGGAAGTTTGAGAGAATTCTTAAACTTTTTAAATTTTGGTTGCAGATTATCAGAGAGATTGAGAAAAGTACCCCCCGAAAGTTTGAGAGAATTCTTAAACTTTTTAAATTTTGGTGGAAATCTTTCAAAACTTACTGATACAAATTCCAAAACTCTATGATAATTCACTCTCAAACTAACTGATACTTTTTTGATAAGTTATTTGTTGATATGTGTTTAATTATCAAATTCCAATATCTCATTATCGTCAGGCACGACAACATTATTTAGTTTTAGAGATTTTATATCCTCTCTTGTAACTGTTAAATGGCTTACTGTGTCCATGTGGCTTGCAATTATGATTGAATTTTTTGCATAATTTGATATTGCTTTAACATCCTCAATATCCATAATCAACCTTTCGCCTTCACCCACCAATACAGTAGCGCCGCAAGCATTTATAACAATGATTTCAGGGTTGAATTTATCAATAGCCGTAATTACTTCATCACACCAGATTGTGTCCCCTGCAACGTATAATGTTTTTTCTGCGTCTGATTTGAACACTATTCCCATAGCATCATAAGGCATACCGATTTGCTCGCACATCGGTTTTACAACTTCACGTCTGCCGTGCTGGCATTGAGTTTTATATAATGTAATCCTCTCAAAATCTGTTCCGTTTTCAGAAATAATACGAACATCATTAAATCCAAAATTTTTTATAATGTTCAAATCTATTTCATTCTGAACATAGAACGGAATGTTTTTATCCAATGTTTTTACAGCAAATTCATCAAAATGGTCAGGGTGAAAATGGGTTAATATAATCGCATCCAGTGGTAAATGATTTATATCAAAATCTTTTGGCAAATCAACTCTCGGTTGTCTGACTTTACTGTTCATTGCCCCCTCAAACCCCGGCATAAAATCTTTCGGCATAAGCCAAGGGTCAATTAAAAATCTTTTATTATTGTACGTAATTATAATTGTTGCATTTCTGATTTGATGAATTTTCATTGTTTACTCCTTACAATTAAAAATGTTGCTACTCTTTTTATTTACCCATGGTGATGGCAATGTGCGTGATCATAACCTTCGCCGCCGCATGCGTTTGCTCCTGTTTCAAGAGAATTTGCCATATATTTTTCTAAAACTTCTTTGATAGGTAACTCCGGACAGCCTGCAATCACTTCAACTCCGTTTTGAGCAAACATCATCATTGGACGTCCGCCCATTCCGCCTGCTAAAACTTTGCTCACACCCTGTTCGGATATCCAGGCAGCACTCTGACAAGAAATACCATCTTCCGGTATTTTTTCTTCTATAGTTAAAATTTCTTTTGTTTCAGGATTAATTTCAGCAAATGTAAAAGAATCACAATGCCCGAAATGTCCGCATAATTTTCCCACACTTGTCGGAATACAAATTTTCATAACCATATCTCCTTTTAATTTTTCAATGTTACTCTGTAATAGAATGGCACTTTCTAAAGCTTCAGTGTCTGTGAGATTATGCCTTTTTGCGTAATCTCGCAAAATATTTAAAATGTTTTCGTTAATTCTTCTATTGAACGGTACTTTTTTAAGACAGGTTTTCTTTCTTCCTGCCATTTCACGTTTTCCGCCCCAA